>Ga0247817_10000029_pt1 | contig 233966 bp, 198 predicted proteins | sample UWRJL212509R1_FD_178010 | JGI IMG/M metagenome (GOLD analysis project Ga0247817, IMG submission 178010) | Plant litter microbial communities from Arlington Agricultural Research Station in Wisconsin, United States - UWRJ-L212-509R-1 | ecosystem: Environmental > Terrestrial > Plant litter >... | reverse complement strand
TTTAAAATGAGCCGCTTGTCATAACGGCTTTGCTTGTGCTCACGTACTGCGAAAATTTCCTGTTCCTTGTGTTCCATACACCTTTGAATTGTGTATAGCTATTTTAGGACAAGACACTATACAGGTTATTTAATTAATTCCGCCACATTCGATCCTGTATTTGCGTGCTGCTTGCCGATATTTAGTTTTTAACGACTTTGCTTTTGTAGACCACGTCACCGGAAGTAATATTTAGCATGTATATACCTCCCGACAATGCGCGAATATCAACGGTAGTTTCGCCATTGTTGTGATAGACTTGTTTTCCGGTCATGTCATAAAGCTGTACTTTGTCAATAACCAGGCTCTTTTTAGATTGTATATTTAAAATGTCATTTGCCGGATTTGGGAATACTGCAAAAGCGTCGGCAAAGTCTTGAATCCCTAAAGCACCATAAGAGAAAGTATGATTTACTGTATTTCCGAGATAGGTTAGTGATAGTGTCCACGTTCCACTTTGATTAAACATATCTGAGTTAAACGGCAAATACCAATAAGATGAGCTATACGAAGTGTTAAAATTTATCGGTATCGAAACAGCTATTGATGCGTTAGGTCTCTTTAATTGCAGAGTTCCAGATGTTCCAGATAATTGGTCCGCAAGATAAAAAGCTGCATAAACCATACTTCCGCTATCAAAAGTATTCGATAAATTAGTGGTTTCTGTTTGAGGGCAGGTATTAAAAACAGGTGGAGCGGAATGAGTCAAAACAGCATTTATTTTTGGATCCTGATATGGCTTTTGACTTAACCACCAAGAGTCAGTACTGGAAGTCCAATTATTACATGGGCCTGAGTAAGTATCTACCAGTTGGTTAGGCGAATTATAAACTTCGAAATGCAGATGGGGGCCGGTAGAACTTCCTGAACTACCAATGACTCCTAAAAATTCGCCGGCAATAACTGTTGAACCAATTGGTTTTGAGGTTAATGATCCAGATTTCAAGTGACCATACCAGGCAACACTCCCGTCTGAATGCTGAATGTAAACAGCATTCCAATTACCACTGCCCATACTGCAATTCATGTCAAAATTACCATTACTTTTAGCAATTATAACCCCATTAGCTGCCGCAATTACCCAGCCGTAATTATTTTGAAAAGAGTACCAAGAAAATGGCCAAGTGTAAATATCTATCCCAGAGTGGTTGTAACCTCCCGAAGTATCATAAGTACGATTACCGCAGTTATAATCCTGAACCTGGTTTGGATACGACAAATTATGGTCGACATGATTGCTTATACTCCATATATTAGAGTAAGGCGCGGATGGATTTTTAGTTACCGGCCAAATAAATTGCGGGTGGACTAATGGCATTTGTGCCCTTTGCGCGGCCGTTTTTAGAATACCCTGTTGTTCCAGTATTTGTCTGTTGGTATTTATTTCTGTATGAATCTGTTGCCGCTCAAAATTTGACAAACAATCTTGATCCGAAACCGGAAATATATATTCCCCTCCGATAAATTCTGATGTCTGTGCCGTACAAAACCCTGTTAGAAAAACAACGATAATTACCAGTATTTTTTTCATAGTGATATAGTTGATAAAGACAAACATACAGGATATGGATTATAAAAAATTACGGTTTTCCAGTAATTTTTCTTAATTCTCTAATTTCTCGCTGATATTAACTGCAAAGCCGCTGATTGCAGATATTTAGTTTTTAACGACTTTGCTTTTGTAAACAACGTCACCGGAAGTAATATTTAGCATGTATATACCACCAGACAATGCGCGAATATCAACGGTAGTTTCGCCATTGTTGTGATACACTTGTTTTCCGGTCATGTCATAAAGCTGCACTTTGTCTATAACCAGGCTCTTTTTAGATTGAATGTTCAAAATGTCATTTGCCGGATTTGGAAACACTGCAAAAGCGTCGGCAAAATCTTCAATCCCCAGAGTTCCATACTGGAAGCTATGACTTACACTATTTCCAAGATAGGTTAATGTAAAGGTCCAAATCCCGTTTTGATTAAAGGTATTTGGGTAGTAAGACCAATACCAATAGGAAGAGGTATATGAATTTATAAAGTTTTTCACGACTGAACTTGCTATCGATCCATCTGGTCTTTTTAATTGAAAAGTTCCCGACGTTCCTGTTAGCTGATCTGCAAGATAAAATGCTCCATAGACCATACTTCCATTACTAAAAGTATTTGATAAATTAGTGGTTTCCGTTTGTGGACAAGTATTAAAAACCGGTGGAGCGCTATGGGTTAAAACAGCATTTATTTTTGGATCCTGATAGGGCTTTTGATTCAACCACCAAGAGTCATTGCTGGAAGACCAGGTGTTACATTGACCGGTATAAGTATCTACTAATTCATAAGACGAAGTGTACACTTCAAAATGCAGGTGAGGACCTGTTGAACTTCCTGAACTGCCAATAGCGCCTAAAAATTCACCCGCAACAACCGTTTCTCCAATTGATTTTTGAGTCAATGAACCCGATTTTAAATGGCCATACCAAGCAATGCTTCCGTCTGAATGTTGGATATACACCGCATTCCAAGTTCCACTGCCCATACTGCAATTCATATCATAATTACCGTCACTTTTAGCAACAATAACGCCATCGGCAGCCGCAATCACCCAACCATAATTATTCTGAAAAGAGTACCACGAAAATGGCCAGGTGTAAATATCTATTCCTGCGTGGTTGTAACCTCCGGATGTATCATAGGTACGATTACCACAATTGTAATCCTGAACCTGGTTCGGATACGACAAATTGTGGTCAACATGGTTGCTTATGCTCCAAACATTAGAATAAGGCGCAGACGGGTTTTTAGTCACCGGCCAGATAAACAGCGGATGAGCCAAAGGCGATTGTGTCCTTTGAGAAGCTGTTTTCAGAATACCCTGCTCTTCGAGTAGTTGCCTGTTATTGCTGATTTCGGCATGAATCTGTTGCCGCTCGACATCCGAAAGGCAATCTACTTCCGAAGTCGGAAATTTATATTCCCCACCAATAGCTTCGGACGTTTGCGCTTTACAAAATCCGGATACAAAAACAACGGCTATAACCAATAAATATTTTCTCATAATCGAAAAGTTAATCGGGACAAACTTACAGAATATGATTCCTGAATATTTACGGGTTTACCCTAATTTAATTATTGCTGATTATTTTATAAAATCAACAGCTTTTTCCAGCGCTTCCGGAATTCCGTCAACTTCTTTTCCTCCTGCTGTTGCGAAGAACGGCTGACCACCTCCACCACCTTGTATGAATTTCCCGAGTTCACGGACAACCTGTCCGGCGTTTAGGTTTTTCCCGGCTACCAATTCCTTCGAAATATAACAGGTAAGCATTGGTTTACCTTCTTCGGCTGTGGCCAAAACCAGGAAATAATTATTTCCGCCATTTCCTAATTCGTATGCCAGGTCTTTTGCTCCTGAAGCGTCCAGGTCAACTTGTTTGGCAAGAAACTGAATTCCGTTTATTTCCTTAATTTCTGAAGCTAAAGCTGATTTCATGTTTTTGACTTTGTCTTTCATCAAAAGCTCAATCTGTTTGGCGAGTTTCGCATTTTCATCCTGCAAAGAGACAACAGCTTTTACCGTATCCTGTGGGTTTTTAAGAATTGCCTTCACTTCATTTAAAGTGCTTTCCTGTAAAGCGAAATGTGATTTCACGGCTTCACCCGTTATAGCTTCAATACGACGGATTCCGGCTGCAACCGCGCTTTCAGAAATAATCTTGAACGACCAGATATCAGCGGTATTCTTTACGTGGATTCCACCACATAATTCCATACTGTTTCCGAATTTTATCGCACGTACACTATCACCATATTTTTCACCGAATAATGCCATGGCACCTTCATCGACCGCTTGCTGAAACGGAATATTCCTTCTTTCAACTAATGGTAAATGCTCGTGGATTTTTTCGTTTACAAAATCTTCAACCTGCTTTAACTGCTCGTCGGTTACTTTTGCAAAATGCGAAAAGTCAAAACGTAAATAATTCGGATTAACCAAAGAACCTTTTTGCTCCACATGTGTTCCTAAAATCGTACGCAAAGCCAAATGCATCAAGTGCGTAGCCGAGTGATTTCCGGCAGATTCTTCACGTAATTTCTTATTAACTTTTGCAATTAAAGGCGCATTTACATTTTCAGGAAGTTCCTTTGTAAAATGTAAAATCAGGTTATTTTCTTTTTTTGTATCTACAATTTCAATAGATTGGTTTGGTGACGAAAGTGTTCCTTTATCTCCAACCTGACCGCCGCCTTCAGGATAAAATGGCGTATGATCCAATACAATCTGATACAATTTTCCGTCTTTTTTGGAGTCGATTTTACGGTAACGCGTAATTTTGACTTCGTTTACTAAAAGGTCATAACCCACGAAAGTCTCGGTATTTCCTTCAGTTAAAATCGTCCAGTCGTCGGTTGAAACTTCAGAAGCTGCGCGTGAACGTGTTTTTTGCTCGAACATCGCCTTATCAAAATCAGTTTCATTGTATGCCATTCCTTTTTCCTTCAGAATCAACGCTGTTAAATCTTTTGGAAAACCGAAAGTATCATATAATTCGAATGCCTTATTTCCCGAAACTTCATTGCCTTCAGTTGCCGAAACCACATTTTCAAGCAATTGCAAACCCTGGTCAAGTGTTCTCAGGAATGAATTTTCTTCTTCCTTTATCACATTCATCACGAGGTTTTTCTGCGCAACGATTTCAGGGAAAGATCCTCCCATTTGGTCCGCCAATGTTTCAACCAACTTGTAAATGAAAGCTTCTTTTGTATCTAAAAAAGTAAATCCGTAACGGATCGCACGGCGCAAAATTCGCCTGATAACATAACCGGCTCCGGTATTTGACGGTAACTGTCCGTCGGCAATCGCAAACGCAACCGCACGAACGTGATCGGCAATTACGCGAATGGCGATATTTAATTTCTCTTCGGCATCATCAGACGCTTTGATCGTATATTTTTTATTGGTAATGCTTTCAATTTTCTGTATCAGCGGTGAGAAAACATCGGTGTCATAATTCGACTGAACGCCTTGCAAAACCATGCACAAACGCTCGAAACCCATTCCGGTATCAACGTGCTGTGCCGGTAGTTTCTCCAGTGAACCATCGGCTTTACGGTTGAATTCCATGAATACGTTATTCCAGATTTCAACTACATGAGGATGATCGGCATTTACCAGATCTTTCCCCGGAGTTGTTGCTTTTTCTTCCGCAGATCGAATATCAACGTGGATTTCAGAACAAGGTCCGCACGGTCCCTGATCGCCCATTTCCCAAAAGTTGTCTTTTTTATTTCCGAGTAAAATCCGGTCTTCGGAAATCAGGCTTTTCCAAATATCATACGCTTCCTGATCAAACGGAACATTTTCTTCTTTCGAACCTTCAAAAACAGTTACGTATAAAATATCCTTATCGATTTTGTAAACTTCAGTCAACAATTCCCACGCCCAATGGATCGCTTCTTTTTTGAAATAATCACCAAAACTCCAGTTCCCAAGCATTTCGAACATCGTATGATGATAGGTATCGATTCCCACTTCTTCCAAATCGTTGTGTTTTCCGGAAACGCGAAGGCACTTTTGTGTATCGGCGATACGTGGACTTTTTGGCGTTCCGTTACCAAGAAAATATTCCTTGAATTGCGCCATTCCGGAGTTATTGAACATAAGCGTCGGATCGTCTTTTAGAACAATTGGCGCTGAAGGAACAATTAAATGCCCTTTACTTTGAAAAAAATCCAGAAACTGTTTACGGATGTCTTGTGATTTCATATCTGTATTATTGAAAACGTATCTTTACTAACTAATTATGACCGCAGGATTCATAACCCTGTGGCCTTGGTACCGGACAAATTAAAGTTTTTCGTAAAAAAACGATTACAATGAAACATTTTCTACATTTGTTCGTATAACCACTGATTCCTTTTAAATCAGGCACAAAAATAGGATTTTTTAATATATGAAAAAGGTAAAATATTATTACGATTCTGAAAACCTGGCGTATCGAAAGATTAAGCCGAGGAAACGCAGAAGTTTTGCCTATATCGCACTATTTTTAGTAGCTTCCGCATTATTTGGAGCTTTAAGTTTTGTAGTTCTTTTGAACACCCCTTTTTTTGAAACACCTAAAGACCGTTTACAGGCGCGCGAAATTGAAAACCTGAAACTGCGTTACTCGATCCTAAATAAAAAGATGGATCAGATTGACGACGTAATTGCGGACATTGAAGAGCGCGACAATAATTTATACCGTGTTTATTTTAATGCTTCCGGCATTCCGATGGAACAAAGACGAGCCGGATTTGGCGGAATAAACCGATACAAAGAACTGGAAGGCTACAACAATTCTGAATTGGTAGTAAATACCACAAAACGCATCGACATTCTGTCTAAAGAATTAGTCGTTCAGTCAAAATCATTGGACGAAATACTAAAACTCGCAAAGGAGAAAGACAAATTACTGGTTGCTATTCCGGCAATTCAGCCAATTAGAAATGAAAACCTGAAAGCAGTAGCGTCAGGATTTGGATATAGGAATGACCCCTTTACAAAAATCAGGAAATTCCACGCCGGAATGGATTTCTCGGCAAAAACCGGAACTCCTGTTTTCGCAACCGGTGATGGCGTTGTTGACAAAGCAGACAATACGGCTTCCGGTTATGGAAACCACATAGTTATCCGGCACGGATTCGGTTATGAAACTTTGTACGGACATTTGAGCAAGTACAATGTACGCGCCGGGCAAAAGGTAAAGCGTGGCGATGTAATCGGATATGTTGGAAGCACAGGCCGTTCAGAAGCGCCGCATTTACATTATGAAGTGCACAAAGGCGGCGAAGTTGTAAACCCTTTGAATTTTTATTACGGAAATATTTCGGCGGCAGAATTTGTTGCCATATCAAAATTAGCTAACCAGGAAAATCAAGCTCTCGACTAATGCATTTAAACCTCTCACCTGATAAAAGATATTACAGCATTGGCGAATTGGCCAAAGCTTTCGACGTAAACGCATCACTGATCCGCTTTTGGGATAAGGAATTCGACATACTGAAGCCAAAGAAAAATGCAAAAGGCAACCGGATGTTCACACCCGAAGACGTGAAAAACCTGCAACTCATTTACCATTTGGTCAAAGAACGCGGCTTTACACTTGAAGGTGCAAAAACACATTTAAAAGAAGGACAAAAGAAAACACTTGACAAGTTTGAAATAGTCAGCAAACTGGAAAGTATAAAAGAACAATTGACTAACATTAAAAATCAACTTTAAATCAAATACAATGAGAAAATTTTTGCCATGGATTATCGGAATCGGAATTATTGCAATTATCGCATTTTGGGTTGTCGGAGTTAAAAACTCAGCATTACGATACAATCAGGCGGTAGGAAAAGAATGGGGAAATGTACAAACGGCTTATCAAAGACGTAACGACCTTATCGGAAATTTAGTTAACACGGTAAAGGGTGCTGCAGATTTTGAAAAATCTACATTAACAGCAGTAATTGAAGCAAGAGCAAAAGCAACATCTGTAACCGTCGATCCAACAAATATCACTCCTGAACAACTTGCTCAGTTCAACAGTGCTCAAAGCGGTGTAAGCAGCAGTTTATCCCGTTTACTTGTTAGTGTGGAACGTTATCCTGAACTTAAAGCGAATGCTAATTTCCTGAAATTACAGGACGAACTTGCCAGTACAGAAAATCAAATTCTGACCGCAAGAACACGCTTTAACGAATCTGTACAAGTTTATAACGGTTACGTATTGTCAATTCCGAACAGCTGGTTCCTTAGTGGCTATCCTGAAAAACCTTATTTCGAAGCTGTCGCAGGTGCTGAAAAACCAGTTGAAGTTAAATTCTAATTATGTCTAAAGTAGAAGATTTTCTAACCAACGACGAAGAGCAGGAAATCATCGAAGCCATTCGTTTGGCCGAGAATGAGACTTCCGGCGAGATTCGGGTGCATATTGAAAAATCAACTTCCATCGCCCACTTTGACAGGGCTTTGGAAGTTTTTCATTTACTTAAAATGGATGCCACACAACTGCAAAATGGCGTACTGATCTATGTTGCTGTCGACGATCACCAATTTGTAATTTGCGGTGACAAAGGAATCAACGACGTAGTGGAAAACGATTTTTGGGATTGTACCAAAGATGTTATGGCTTCCCATTTCAAAAACGGAAACTTTAAACAAGGACTTGTAGAAGGTATTTCCAGAGCAGGAAAAAGACTGCAGGAATATTTTCCTTCACAACATGATGACGAAGACGAATTATCGAATGAAATATCTAAAGGATAATGGGTTTACAAAAAAAAATCACTACATTTTTAATACTGTGTTGCTGTCTGCTTTCCATGCAAATCAGTTTAGCACAATACAAAGTTCCGGAAATACCAAGTTTACAAACGAGCGTTTATGATTATGCTTCGGTTTTAAATGCGAATGAAAAGATCAAACTCGAAGAAAAACTGATTCATTTTGCCGATTCGACAACAACACAAATCGTTGTTATTACCATTAAAAGTCTAGAAGGATCTGATATTGGTATCCTAACAACTGAATGGGCGCAAAAATGGGGAATTGGCGGAACTGCAAAAGACGACAACGGAATAATTATACTCTTAGCCGAAAAGGAACGTAAAATCTGGATTTCAGCTGGATACGGATTGGAAGACCGTTTGACAGCCGGAATCGGTGGCGAAATTACACGGAACATTATCATCCCCGAATTTAAAGCCGGAAGTTTTTATAACGGATTGGACAAAGGTACTGACGCTATTTTTGAAGTCGTAAAAGGCAAATACAAAGGCGAGCGAAAGAAAGATAAAAAAGGTGGCTCCGGAATCCCGTTTGGAGTAATCATCATATTCATTATATTGATTATAATTTTTGCATCAAAAAGAAAAGGCGGCGGAAATTCAGGTAATCGCGGTGGCGGAATTGATCTTGCCGATATCCTTATCCTAAGTAGTCTCGGCCGAGGTTTTGGCGGTGGCGGAGGCGGATTTGGCGGAGGAAGCTCTGGAGGCGGCGGCGGTTTCGGTGGCGGATTTGGTGGTGGAGGTTTCTCTGGTGGCGGATCTGGCGGAAGCTGGTAATTAATTAATAATTGATAATGAACAATTAATAATTAGTGCAATCGAATAATTTGTTTAACGAAATATAATTAAAAGAGTTTTCTGAATGGAGACTCTTTTTTTTATTTACCGCAAACTTCAATAAAAAACGGCCTGTTCACACAAGCCGTTTTAATTATTAATTGTTCATTATTAACTGACCTATTCCCATTCATTTTTTTTCTTTCCGCCAAACTTCTCGATTTTATACTGCAGTGAAAACATTACATATCGTTTCAATACCGTATTTTGTTCATCCCTGAAACCAGTACTTGTAATTTGGCGTGTTGAGCTGAGGTTTTGGTTCAGAATATCATATACTTTGACTTTTGCCAATAATTTATCTTTGAAAAAATTGTAACCAAGACTTGAATTCCATAGATAAAAATCTTTCTTAAACCCATCGCCAATCATAGAATTGTAAGTATATCCGAAATCATTCCCGAATACCAAGTGCTTTGGCCAGCGCGTTGTAACCTCAAGTTTGAAGTTGTGCACGTTATTTGTTCGGCTTGAAACTACGAAGTTCGTGTAATCAGTATTCCTGAATTCCAGCCTGTATGATGGTGAAATTACAAGTAAATCCCCGTACTCATACGATAATTCCAACTTTGGCGATAGCGAATACGTTTGTGCTTCAAATAACTTTGTATTCGTAAATCCTTTAGTCAGATAAGCATTTGCATTAAGTCCGGTTGTATATTTGAATACGTTTTTTTCCTTTTTATAGGTCTTGCTGTAATCAAAGCCAAAATACGAATCATAAGTTCCATCTACATTTTGGAATTCCGTTCTTCGTCCCAAACTCGCATCAAAAATCTCATCGGTTACAACCTGATTTTTATGCAAGTTTCCTCCGGCGTAGAAGTAAAATCCGGAACGCGTCGGATAATCATAATTATTAAATCCGAAGTGAAAACTATGCGAAGTCTGAGGATCAAGTCCGGTATTTCCAATATAGCTGTTCAACGGATCAACCGTGTTTCGGTCTAGGAGCTGATTTCCGTTTGGCGTTTCTACATCGTAGCTATAATTTACATAAATCGATTTTGATTTACTGAGTGTATAATTGAAATAACCATCTACTGACGGATAAATAAAATCCTTGTTTACTTTCGTTCTGGTTCCTGTTTGGTCGCTAAAATTATCGTAGTTGATAAATTGCGCACCGAGCGTAATTCCACCATACATTTTCTTTTTACGCATACGCAGCGCGGTAAAAGGCGTAACCCTGTTTGTCCTTGAGAAGATGTAATTAGATTGGGCACCAACAAAGTCAGTATAATCCATATCAACTGCGTTATGATTGAAAACATTACGGCCGTAAATGGTTTTAATGAATCTGTAGCGCACACCGCTTGCAATGTTCAGCGAATCGGTTAGTGGTTCTGTAAAGGTTATACTTCCCTGATAGCGGTCATAAACTGTTTCGGTATTTTGGAACTGATTTCGTAAAATCGATTCGTTTGTTTCGTATTTATTGGTATTTGAAATAGTCTGAAGATCTTCTTTATCATCTTTATTTTCATTTTGAAACCAGATGCTAAATGCTCTGCCTTTCTTTTTGAACTTCTTTACGAAATAAATACTGTTCTCGAATACTGAGTTGTGTACATCATTATTGTTATATCCTTTGCTATCATTTACCAAGTCGCCGGCCGCGTTTCTGGTTTCCATGAAACGGTTTGCAGTAAATCTGGAGTTGTTTTTTCTCAATCCGCTTCGGATGTGCAGCGTTGTAAGCGAATCAATCTTATACTCCATTTCAAAGTTCAGATTGTGCCCGTTGCTGACTCTTCGTGTGGTATTTTCAGAATCGATGATTGATTTTTCACCGTTGGTTTGTAATTGTTCCTCACGCGATTTATTGTCGTTATTAGTTTCACTTGAAGTGTAAAAGTAACTTCCGTTTGGCTCTAATTTCTTCAGGTATTCATCGGCATAATTGATTCCGAACATATTGGATTGCGTAATTCCGTTTCCACCGCCAAACTGCTGTCCGTCGATATTAAAGCTTCCGTCGCTGCTTTGATAAATATTTCTTCCGCCGCCCATCGAATCAAAAACCTCATCCATTGAAAAGCCGATTGAGTTGATATTATTGGATGAACCCAGGAAACTAAACTTCTGTTTATCCTTAAACCAATTCAGCAATCCACTCGATTCATAACGATCATCGGTTCCGACGCCGCCGCCAAATTTTCCAAACAATCCCTTGTTTTTATCTTCTTGTATCGTAAGGTTAATGGTTTTATTTTCAGAGCTTGCCGCATCGCCCGTAAGTTCCTCTTCTTTGGTTTTGGTATCCGTAATCTGCACTTTATCAATAATATCCGACGGAAGGTTTTCTGTTGCAACTTTTCCATCTTTCCCAAAGAATGGCTTTCCGTTTACAAGAATATTGTTCACTTCTTTTCCGTTAACAGTGATTTTTCCGTTAGCGTCAATTTCAACGCCGGGCAATTGTTTCAGTAACGCTTCCACATTAGAATCGGGACGTACTTTAAACGATGCGGCATTAAATTCAAGCGTATCTTTTTTAATCCGTACCGGCGGCGCCTCACTTTTTATGACAACTTCGCCTAGAATATTCGGGTTTTCCTCGATGAATAAATTTCCGAGATTGCTATCATTTTCTAAAGAAGTGATCTCTTTCTTATAATCCTTAAATCCCATAAACGAAACTTTTAAGAAAACGGCTTGCTTTAGTTTTCTGGTTTTCAATGAGAAATTTCCGTTTTTATCCGATATTGTATAATCAATCATCGTTGAATCACTGACCTTAGTCAGATAAATGGTTGCGGATTCTAATGGGAGCTTCGACGTATTGTCGATGATTTTACCTTGAACAGTCACCGTGCTTTGGGCAAAGGCAATAAAACTTACGAGCATCAGGGTAATGCTCAAGCAGATTTTTAACATGTTGTTTTGTTTTGATTGATGTGATTTAATAACGAGCGAAATAAATGATTTAGTATGGAAAGAAATAATTTCTTACAAAAAGTTTAACAACATCCGATTTAACATTCACTACAAGAATCTTTTTTGTATAGATGCCGGATACATACTAAACGGTTGGAGCCATAAAAAAACCGACAACATTGTTATCGGTTTGTGTCGTATTTTTGGCTCATCAAATAGAACTTATTTTTCGCGAATGTAAATATCAATTGGCACTCCTGAAAAATCCCAGTTCTCACGAATCTTGTTTTCGAGGAAACGTTTATAAGCTTCCTTAACATACTGCGGAAGGTTGGCAAAAAACACAAACTGAGGTGTTGGCGTTGGCAACTGCATACAGTATTTTATCTTAACGTATTTTCCTTTTAGTGCCGGCGGCGGATAACCCTCGATAACTTTTAGCATGTAATCATTGAATTTTGAGGTCGGAATTCGTTGTTTCCTGTTTTCAAAAACCTGAACTGTAGCTTCAAGCGCTTTTAGTAAACGCTGTTTTGTAAGCGCAGAAACGAAAAGAATTGGCACATCGGTAAACGGCATTAATTCTTCTCTGATTTTGGCTTCATAATCGCGGGTTGACATAGTATCTTTTTCAACTAAATCCCATTTATTTACAAGGATTACAACTCCTTTACGGTTTTTTTCGGCCAGCCAGAAAATACTCTGATCCTGACCTTCGAAACCTCTTGTGGCGTCAATTATCAAGATACAGATATCGGCATGCTCGATTGCACGCACTGAACGCATTACCGAATAAAACTCGAGATCCTCCTTAACTTTTGCTTTACGCCTAATTCCGGCAGTATCAACAAGATTAAATTCGAAACCAAATCGATCAAACTTTGTATCAATTGCATCACGTGTTGTGCCTGCAATATCAGTTACGATATAGCGGTCTTTACCAATAAGGGCATTTATGAAACTCGATTTACCGGCATTTGGTCGGCCAACGACTGCAAAACGCGGCAATTCTGTTTCTTCCTGAGTCGGTTCTGGTTTTTCCGGAAAGGCATCAATCAAAGCATCGAGCAAATCTCCGGTTCCGCTTCCTGAAATAGACGCGAACGTATAATATTCACCTAAACCGAGATTATAAAATTCGACTGCGTCTTTTTCGCGCATTGAATTATCTACTTTATTTACAGCCAGTAAAACCGGTTTTGTAACTTTTCGAAGTAATTTAGCAACCGCATCATCCATCGGGGTAATGCCTTCTTCGACGTCAACAACGAAGATGATTACATCTGCTTCATCGATCGCAAGTTCTACCTGCTTGCGAATTTCTCCTTCAAACACGTCATCGGAACCACGTACGTAACCTCCGGTATCAATAACGGAAAACTCTTTTCCGTTCCATTCGCTTTTGCCATAATTACGGTCACGGGTTACGCCCGAAACTGAATCGACAATTGCTTCTCTTCTTTGTATCAGCCTATTAAACAGGGTTGATTTCCCTACGTTCGGTCTTCCTACTATCGCAACAATATTATTCATGGTGTTTTTTAATGTGCCGCAAAGGTATGCTTTAATGTGGTTACTTCCTAATCAGTTGTGCCATTGGATGTTGGATTTAGATTTTGGAATATGGGATAAAATCCTCGTTTAATCGACGATCTTTTTACCCGATTTTTTCTGGACGTCATTGTACCAATTCTTAATTGCTGAAGTATCCGGACCTGATTGCATTTTCTTTTCCCTCTCTCCTTCTTTCATCCAGCGGTAAAGCCATGAGATACCCCATTTGTTATAGTAATTATCGGGTTGTTGGTAGAGCTTATCCTTGAGAGCACTTTCTAAAGAGATAAATTTGTATTCTCTTTCTTTGAGAAGCGTTACAATCTTAGGAAGGAAATCGGCGTTAATCGCATTATCGTGGCACAGGTAAATCTGCCGGATAGGGCGCTTGTATAGTTGAGTTGATAATTCTTCACAATACGCAAAAGCTTCGAGCGTCTTTAGAACATATTCTTCTCCAATACCTTTCGCTTTTTCAAAATCACCGATGCTTAAGGCGTATTCATAAACGTAATTGTACATCCAATCTGAACTTTCTACAGTAAACGGCGTAATTTGATATTTGTTTAGTTTCAGGAATTCGCGCATTTGATGGTGTTGAATGCTGTCATTTCCCAAATCATTGTATGGAAACCGAAAATAACGGAGTTCTTTTCTGTTAATTTTAGCAAGGCTTCGTGTTCGATCCTCGCCTTTGATAACATCTTCGGTAAACTTGTCAAATCCAATTTCTGAATATGAGGAATGACTATACGAATGGTTTCCGAGCGTAATGTAATCGCGCTTTGCCCATTCATCGAGAAGTTTTGAACTCTTTTCAGGATCTTGTGTCTTTTGGATCTTGCCTTCGTTAATGAAAATCGCAATTGGGATTTTAATCGAATCTAGCTTGGTAAGCAACCTTGAGGCATAAGTTTCTTTCCCGAATGTTGTACCGTTTGGAACATCGTCAATTGTAATTGCAACTTCAAGCTGGGCGTTGGCTTGAAAAGTTAATAAAGTAGACAAGAGAACGAAAAGCATATTTTGGATCTTCGGAAATTTCATAATGGCAGGCCTTTAATGATTTTTTCAAAGATATTGATTCCAATGAAAAAGAGGCCTGAAAGCCTCTTAAAATTTATCTGTGTTATTTGATTGGCGGACCTGAAGCCTGTGGCGTAGTATCGTGTTTGGTGTACATATCACCATCGTGATTTTCGGCATCAGTTCCGTCTGCTGCGCTAAATCCGTTAGATCCTGCTTTAGTTCCTTTTGTGGTTTTGGTTCCTTTTGTAGTTCCGTTAGCTCGCGTTCCGTTATTATTATTGCCGTTTGCAGTTGATGCTTCATCGTAAGCTGCATTATCTTCAGTCGTTTCTACAGAGACGTTTGTGTCGTCAACTTTTTTATCGTTGCAACCATCACATGAAATATTTAATCCGGCAAGAAGTAAAAGTGCTGCTGTTATTTTTAGATAAGTGGTTTTCATGATCTTTAGATTTAATTTATGTAAAGTTCGGAATTTGTGTAAGGAATTTCTTTATAGAATTTTAGCAGAAAGTTATAGGTTATTTCTACGGTTATGCTTATTCTTGAAAAATCATATATATATTCATTTTAAAAACGGCGTATCTTATTCAAAAAAATATAATTTTACGACCATAATAAAGTAATGAACTCAGAGTTCCGAAAATTAAATACCATAATGAAAAAGAAATTATCAGACATGACGACTGATGAACTGAATAAAAGGAAAAACACACTAAAAGGCGCTATGATCGGGATTTCGATTGTAATGATTATAGCCTATGGAATCCTTTTATATTTAGTTATTAAAAGTAAAAATTTTGTATTCCTGACTATTATTCCGTCTGGATTCTTAACGCTGATTCCGATTATTATGGGATTAAAACAAATTGATGCCGAAATAAAATCACGTTTATCCGACAAATCAAACTAAACCTGTCAAAATCTAATGGAAAATAATTGCCTGAATTGCGGACGTCCTATTACTGATAACTTTTGCAGCAACTGCGGGCAAAAAAAATACAAACGCATTGATAAAAAGTATTTGGTTGATGAGATTCAGTATTCGCTCATTCATACTAACAAAGGGTTTTTCTATTCGGTAAAGAACATTTTGCTAAATCCAGGAAAAACGGCAAAAGATTTTATCGACGGTAACAGGGTAAATCATTACAAGCCTATTTTACTGGCATTTGTCCTGAGTGGTATTTCCGCCTATATATCATATAAAGTTATCGGCATGAATGAAATCATGGAAGAACATTATACTAAGGAAAAAATCCCTAAGACATTCATTCATAATTACATGACAATCATATCAAGTTATAGCTCGTTTATGATGTTGTTATTAATCCCGATAGTTTCACTATTTACGAAGTTGATGTTTCGGAAATGGGGGCAGAATTATTACGAACACGTAATCATGAATGCCTATATTCAGTCGTGCTTCACTCTATTTTCCATTATTTTATTGTACCCGATTTTATACGTTCTACGATCAGACGGCCATAATTTTATACTTGCGACAATGTGCGCAATGGTGCTTTTTCCATTGTTGATGATTTGGTTTTACAAAGGTTTTTATAAAGAAAAAAGCATTATAACAATAGCGTTACGAGTTTTGTTATTTACAATTATCGTTTGTATAACTTTCATTATCCTGATGTTTATTGGATTCGTTATCTTTTTTGCACTCAATCCCGAAATGATAAAGGAATTTCAACCTCCGAAATAATTCACTACAATTAAATAGCAACTTTTTCCAGATTTTCCTCGATGGTAATTGGTACAACGGATTCTTTTTCGAGTTCTCTCAAAATTACCGGAATTACTTTGTCGTACACGTCGCTGAGTGCCACAATATAATCGCCGGGTTTTGCAATTTCGAGCGCTCGCTCAATGGCTTCGCTTTCTTCCGGAACGAGATCATACGTTACATTTCTTCCTGTAGATCTTATTCCGCGGATGACAAGTTCATTTATTTCGTCAATACTTTTTCCTCTCAGGCTATGCTCTTGCCGCACAATGATATGATCAAACATTGACGCTGCAATAGCGGCAAGTTCAATTGTATCTTGTTCCCTGCGATCTCCAATTCCGGCAATTATACCAATTTTCCGAGTTGCCTCAACCTGCGACAGATAGTCTTTCATTGCCGTTAATCCGTGTGGATTATGTGCATAATCGACCAAAACCTTGTAATTCCTGAATTCGAAAAGATTCATCCTGCCCGGAGTCTGCTCATAACCTGGCACAAAAGTTTGCAAAGCCGTTTTTATTTCTGCAATGTCGATTCCGTAGGCAAAAGCGGCAAGCGATGCGGCAAGTACGTTTGCAATCATAAATTTTGCTCTTCCCTGATCGGTTAACGGAATATTCATTACATTTTCAATAGTGAATTTATCACCATTCATTATAATGATCGAACCGCTTTTATAAACTGCAACCGGAATTCCCTGCGTAATTTTTTCCTGTATGATTTTGTTATCTGCATCCATCGAAAAATAAGCAACATTGCAATCCAGCATTTTGCCGATTTTGAGACAATGCTCATCGTCTGCATTCAGAATCGACCAACCGTTTCTTTTTACGCTACGGGCAACGACTGCTTTTACATTTGCTAAATCTTCCAGCGTATGAATGTCGTTTAATCCCAAATGATCTTCCTGGATATTGGTAATAATTCCAACATCACAGTGGTCAAAACAAAGTCCGCCACGCAATAATCCGCCGCGTGCTGTTTCCAACACAGCAAAATCAACTGTTGGATCACGAAGAACCGAAGTTCCGCTTACCGGCCCGGTTGTATCACCCGATTGAATCTTATAACCATTGATATAAATACCATCAGTTGTAGTGTAACCCGGTGTATAACCTGCCGTTTTTGCGATATGGGCTAATAAACGTGTAGTTGTTGTTTTTCCGTTTGTTCCGGTGACTGCAAACAACGGAATCGTGCTTTCACTGCCTTTTGGATAGAGCATATCGATAACCGGTTTTGCAACATTTCGAGGTTTTCCTTCACTTGGATCAAGATGCATTCTGAAACCCGGCGCGGCATTTACTTCTAATATTACACCGCCATTTAAGCGAATTGGTTCTTCGATTGATAGTGTCATAACGTCAATTCCGCAAATGTCAAGGCCAATTATTTTTGCAATTCTTTCGGCCATGAATTTATTCTCCGGATGAATTTCGTCGGTAATATCGACAGCAGTTCCGCCGGTACTTAAATTCGCAGTCGATTTCAAATAAACCACTTCGTTCATTTCAGGAACGCTAACCATTGTGTAACCGTATTTCTGGAGTTGGTTAAACGTATCCAGATCGAAAAGTATCTTTGTAAGTGACGCTTCGTGACCAGTTCCTCTGCGTGGATCGCTGTTTACATTTTGAACGAGTTCCTGTACAGTAGAAATTCCGTTGCCAACAATATGCGCAGGAACCCGTTTTGCCGCTGCTACAAATTTGCCGTCAATAACGAGAACACGAAAATCAAAACCGGTAACGAAACGCTCAACTATTGCATATTTACCGTATTCTTTAGCATATTCAAATGCAGAAACTGCTGCGTTATAATCCGGGATATTTATTGTAGCGCCTTTGCCGTGATTTCCATTTAAAGGTTTTATTACGATTGGAAATCCGATGGAATCCGTGATTTCTTTAAGACCTTCGACAGTGGAACAAATGTCGCCAGCCGCAACCGGGATTTTGTGTTCTGCCAATAATTGTTTCGTGCTGTCTTTATCTCCGGCAATTCGCACCGCCGCATCTGAAGTATTGCAAGTCATTGTCGCCTGGAATTGTTTTTGGTTGGCGCCATAACCCAATTGTATTTTTGAATTATTTCCGAGGCGCATCCAAGGAATACCGCGACGTACAGCTTCATCAACAATGCTTTTCGTACTTGGCCCAAGTGAATTTTGTCTTGCGATTTCCTTTAATTCTGCAATTTCTGCCTCAAGATCGAAAGGTTCATTTTTAGCGATTGCATCAACGAGCCTGAAAGCGGCTTCGGCAGCATACAATCCAGCTTTTTCTATCGTATAGCTGAAAACCATATTATAAACACCTTTGGTATTTGTTCCGCGCGTTCTGCCATAACCATTTTCCATTCCGGCCAATGATTGAATTTCGAGTGCTACATGTTCAATGACATGCCCAAGCCATGTTCCGCGTTCCAAACGCTGAAAAAATCCGCCATGAACGCCTTCTGAACATTCATGCGAAACCATTCCGGGAAAAACCGCTTTAAATCTTTCGGTGAAACCATCAATTTTATCCGTTGGAAAATTTTCCATTTCCTCTAGATCAAGTCGAACTTGTATAAGTCTATTTCTATAATTGCTCCAGACATTTGGTCCACGAAGCACTTGTGTTTTTAGGATTTTCATATTATTTCGTATCAATATCCGCAAAGGGAAATCATCTTCAAATTTCCGCTGTTAATCATTAGGAATTTTTATACGATTCGAGTATTACTTTATACTTTAACATTCATACTATATAATATTTAAGCGTTAGTTTATAAGCATTTCGAAAAATACCGGTTTATCTTTAATCATTAATTTTACGATATGGCAATACTAAAAAAAATCAGGAAGGCGATTGAAAAAAACGGTATAATGCTGTTGCGAATTTCAGTTGGAATTGTTTTTCTTTGGTTTGGATTCCTGAAGTACTTCGGGAATTTCAGTCCGGCAGAAGATCTTGCTTCGCGCACAATTTCCTTTTTGACTTTTGGTTATATGGAATCCGAAATTTCAATGCCGTTGCTTGCTACCATTGAATGCATTATCGGATTGGGAATTATTACCAAAAAACACATGAAGTATGTCATTCCGCTTTTGTATTTTCAAATGGCCGGGGCGATTTTGCCTTTATTCCTTTTCACTTCAGAAACCTGGCAATCTTTCTTTGTTCCTTCGCTTGAAGGACAATATATCATTAAAAATGCAGTGTTGATTACCGCAGCAATTGTCCTTGACGCAACTGCAAAAGGCGGAGAATTGATTACCGATCCGCAAATAGCACAAAAAGCCAAGGCGGAAGAAGAACGTAAAGCCGTTTAATTTTGCGCGATTCGGCTTACTTTTCCTATCTTTATGAACCAAAAACAAATCATATGGAAAAGAAAAACATGACTACATTAGTTTCGGTGCTTGCTCAACTTGAGGAAGCCGGATTTACAGCACAATTCAAAGCTACTGAAAATGGCCTGCTATCATTGGCTAGTAATTATACTTTTCAGCCGGACGAATTACAAGTGACGCATTTTTACCGTTTTGAAGGAGAATCAAATCAGGATGACAGTGCTATTTTATACGCGATTGAAACCAGCAATCACGAAAAAGGGACACTGGTTGACGGATACGGTCCGTCGGCGGATACTTTGGTTGGCGAATTCATGCAACAGGTTGAAGGTATCCACAAATAAAAACTCCCGGCTCAAATGAATCGGGAGTTTGTTTTAATTTTTGTAGAAGGTTACTGATTATATCCAAAGCGTTTTAGCTGGTTCACATTGCTACGCCAGTTTTTGTTGACCTTTACATACATTTCAATGTGGATTTGCTTACCGAAGAATTTCTCAAGATCGGCACGCGCTTCAATTCCAACACGTTTAAGTGCTTCACCTTTATGCCCGATAATAATTCCTTTTTGTGTATCGCGCTCCACCATAATCAGGGAACGAATACGGATAATATTGTCGTCTTCGATGAATTCCTCGGTTTCGATTTCAACAGCATACGGAATTTCCTTATTATAATGCAAGAGGATTTTTTCGCGGATAGTTTCATTTACAAAGAAACGTTCGGGTTTATCTGTAAGCGTATCTTTTGGATAATACGCGGGAGATTCCGGAAGCAATTCTATTATTCTTCCAAAAACTTCGGGAACATTAAAGTTTTTAAGTGCTGATATTGGAAATATTTCAGCATTCGGAACTTTGTCAGTCCAAAATGCAACCTGTTCTTCAAGTTCTTCCTGATTGGAATTATCAATTTTGTTCAATAATAATAAAACCGGGATCTTTGCATGGATAATCTTATTAAAAAAGGCATCGTCTTTTAATTCTTTCTCGCCGATTTCAACCATATAAATGAGAATATCGGCATCTTCAAACGCTGATTTCACGAAATTCATCATTGATTCCTGCATTTCATAAGCGGGTTTAATGATTCCCGGCGTATCGGATAAAATTACCTGAAAATCGTCGCCATTTACAATTCCGAGAATTCTATGGCGCGTAGTTTGTGCCTTAGAAGTAATTATTGAAAGACGCTCACCAACAAACGCGTTCATTAAAGTTGATTTCCCAACATTTGGGTTTCCTATGATATTTACAAATCCTGCTTTGTGTGACATAATAATGATGAAACAGGTTTTAATGAAAAAAGCCACTCTGTGGGAGTGGCTTTGCTTAGTAGCGGGAACTGGACTCGAACCAGTGACCTTCGGGTTATGAGCCCGACGAGCTACCTACTGCTCTATCCCGCGCTGTTTCGGGTGCAAATATACAACCAATTATTAATAATACAAGACTTTTGTTTAAAAATGTACGTTAAAGCTTTTGTTTTACGCACTAACGCTTCGTTTTATGCGAGTTAGTTTTCTTTAAAAATTGAATTGTACTCTTTTAAGTGTTATTTCCAATCTTATATGAATTCAAAAAAAGGACAACACTGCCGTACACAGTGTTGCCCCAAAGGAGACTCATTGTCATTGCTCCAATATTATTTATACTGGCGTTGCCATGATTTTAGCAAAAACCATCAATGCAAAAATCATCATTATTATAATTACAACTGTTGCCCAAGCCATTGTGGTAAGCAATTTTGTAATCATGTTTACGCAATTGGTTTGTGCGTGCCGAATAAAATTCATTACCATTATCCTATTCCCTGTATTTATTCTGAAAGTTCCCATAGCAACTGCTTTAAAGTTGATAATTCAAAGCTACAGTAAAAATAAAAGCTGCATTTTACACCTTTAAAGCAATCCGTTTATATAATTTGACTGAAATAAAAATCCGGACTGCGCGAAAATGCACAATCCGGATTCAAAATATTGATGATTGTTTTTTTAAAATGGATATTGGAAACCTATGAAAAAACGATTCCCGTTTTCTCTAACCGGATTGCTGATATGTCCATAATCTGCTTTCCATTTGGTATTTGAAATTGCAATGTCATAACCCAAAATCAGCCTGGTTTCTTTGCCGGTAAATTTTCCGAGTGCAAATGATAATGACGGACTGGCAAACCAAGAACTGTTTCTCAATCTGATGTAGCCTGAATTATTATCCGGGTTTAAATCGTTCATGTCGATAACCGCATTTTCCGAATAAATTGCTAAATCGCTTCCAACAAAAGTAATTCCGGCGCCAGCGGCAACAGAGAATTTCTCGCCATCAATCACTGTATATTTTCCACGAAGTGCTAACGGAACCTGTGACAATCTGTAACCATCGTCTTTTTTCCAAAAACCGGAAAAACCTCCTTCAAGTTCAATCGTATAACGCTTCAAATTTATGCTCCAGCCAACAACTGCAGTCGGAACGAAATCTGAAATCCGATGATTTCCTGATGCTAATAATTTGTCATTAATGTTGTAATCGGGATTAGACGACATTCCAACTCCAAAATGCCATTTCAAATCTGTCTTTTGCTTTTCGGCTGTTTCTGTTTCTGTTTCCTGTGCGAATACTACGACAGTAGATGCAAGAAAATACGCTAAAAAAATTAATGTTCTCATTTGTTTGTGATTTAAATTATGATTGAATTTAATACTGCAAATATCAACCGTAAATAAATCAAAAAATTGTACAATTGGGACAACACTAATTAATCATCAAAATTCCAGTATAATTCCTGGTTTCCGAGTTGCGTAATTTTAGAAAGCAATGTTTTGGGAGACAATTTCGTTATCGATTTAAACTGTTTAATGAAATGTGCCTGATCATAATAAAGGTTGAACAACGCAATATCGGTAAGTGATAAAAGTCCATTTTTTTGCTGTGAATAATTCAGCGCATTTCGGAACATCACGAGTTTTTTATATTCTTCGACAGAGCAGCACAAATGTTTCTTGAACAATCGTAAAAGTGTTTTCCGGTTGACCTGCAGCATTTCCGAAAGTTCTTCCACGCGAATGGCTCCATTGGAATTTAATAATTCCTTTACCGCTTTTTTCAGAACCGGCTCGTCAAATGCTATCCATCGTTTTTGAAAAAAGCCGTCGAGCAAATTGGTTTTTTCATTTACATCCGATTCATTATAAACATTTTGCACTACTTTTTCAAAGCTTTCGCCAAAATGAAAAAAGTCATCTAATAATGGCTGAAAAATTTCACACAATGGCTTATCAATAAAATGATTCAGTCCCAACGGATTAAATACAACTCCAATTTTATCAAACACACCATTTAATGTTACACTGAGATTTTTATTGGTATTTACAGCATAAAAAATTTGCAGCTTTTCAGAGTCCGACGGGTTGACCGAAGAACCATGGTCATTCAATTTCGCATCAGAATTCCTGTAAACAGTAAGCGCATGCTTATAATTCGGATAAAAGAAAAACTTTTTATGAAAATCCGGATCATCCGATTTATGAAAATAATAATACGCAATATATTTCGCTATATGCGGATCATTTGGTTTGATACTGATAAAATTTCCTTTTGTGTCCAATGCGAAATAGTGTGTTTTGTAAATTTAAAAATATTTTGAACCTGGGGAAACTTTCTGGCACATTTATCCTGATAATCTAAACGGTTTTATGTTATTTTTAATTTATGTAACTTTATAGATTCAGAAATCAATCGACTATAATGGCTTCATTTCAACATAAAATTTCCTGTTTTCTTTTACTGCTTTTTGCTACTGCGGCTTTTTCGCAAACTCCGGACAGCACAAAATCCAAAAGAAAATCAATGTTCGCTGACATTCAGGAACTCACTTCGAGCGATTATTTAGCATCCATTGAGCGCGCAAACGAAACGATGAACATCGTAAAAAACAAAGGCGAATTGCACCGGAACATTTTGTTTATATTTCAGGAAATCAGCGATACCAATTCTCAAATCAGCCTGATAACGCAAAACATCAAAGATGCGAGTAACACAAATGTCCGAAACCAGCGGATGTATCAAAAAGTATTGCTTGAGCTTCAGGAACAACTTGACAGTTATGAAACCAAACTCAATAGTGAAACTGAGAAAAACGTAACGCTCAAAAAACAACTTCGCACGGTTATAAAAGATACAGTTTTCAGGAAACTCGTTCGTGATAGCATCTTGAGAAAACCTTTTCAAGACGAATTAAAAACACTTAAAGCGAAATTCTTCGCAACTGACAGTGCTTTTAAAGCGAATTTAAAAATACTGAATACGCATAAAATTCAAAATACGGAACAGAAAATAATTGTTGCCGAAGCACTGGTTTTGGTTGAAGACCGACTGGATAAATCCGGAGTTTCAATGTTTCGCAGCGAATGCCCGAATATCTGGAACAGCGATATAAGTTTAAAAGATCAAAGTGTCAGCTCTTTTATTGCCGAGAAATTCTCGGTAGAAACCAAGGCGTTCGGATATTATTTCAATCACAGCCTTCGAAGTACCATTTTGCTGATACTGGTAATGGGACTTTTGTTTTGGTGGATTCGATACAATCTGACTTACATCAGAAAAGTTGACAAATTTGAGACTTTAAACGAATTCAAGTTCAGCTATCTGAATCGCGGTGTATTACTTCCGGTACTTGTAATCGGTTTAAACATCGCTATTGCAATGCATCTTTATGCGCCGGCTTTGTATATTGAATTCCTGCATTTACTGCTGCTCGCGTCGCTATCATTCCTGTTTGTCAAGAAGTGGAAAGCAAAGGTTTTTCGTCGTTGGATGTTGCTCGTTGCTGTTTTTGCAGGTTTCTGCTTCATTGATTTATTCTTAAAAATTACGCTGTTGCAACGTTGCATTTTCTTATTTGCGAATGTTGTTTCGATACGATTCGGACTTGTACACCTGAAACATATCAAAGAAGAAATGTATGTGAAAGGATTTTTCTCACTGGCAAATGTACTTTTCATCGGATTTAACGGTTTGGCAATTTTATTCAATATATTCGGACGAGTATCGCTGGCCTATACGTTGAGCCTTACAGCCATTATCGCGCTTACGCAGATTATCGCTTTATCAGTACTTCTAAAGATTATCCTCGAAATGCTAACATTACAGATTTATACGATTCGCCTGAAGCGTGGCATTACAAAACTATTCGATTTTGACAAGCTCGTTACAAATGCACAACGCCCGTTTGTGCTGCTTGTGATTTATCTTTGGGTTGTCGTAATTGCCTCAAACCTGAACCTTTCGGAAACGCTAACCAGGGTCTCTGATTTCATTTTTAATCGAAAAAACACAATCGGAAGCTTTCAATTTACTATTGGCGGCATTATTTTGTTTCTTGCCATAATCTGGATTGCGCATTTACTGCAAAAATTTGTCGCCTACTTTTTTGGTGAAATTGATCAGGAAAATGAAGAAAACATCAACAAGCGACAGCATTCCAAATTACTTATCACGCGATTGGTTTTACTTGTTGTTGGTTATTTGCTTGCGATTTCCGCATCCGGAATGCCGATTGACAAAATCACGATTATTCTCGGAGCGCTAGGCGTCGGAGTTGGTCTCGGATTACAATCTATCGTAAATAACTTTGTTTCCGGAGTTATTCTTATTTTTGAGCGCCCGATACAAATTGGTGATGTAATTGAAACCGGTTCTCAATCAGGGCGTGTGACAGAAATTGGCCTTCGAACAACGAAAATCGACACTTCAGACGGGGCGGAAGTCATTGTTCCAAACGGAAATATTCTCTCGCAACCAATTGTAAACTGGACAAATAGCAATAATTATCGCCTGACAAAACTAAGTTTTACATTAACAGGAGAAATCAGCCAGGAAGAAATCCTGCAAACAATTACGACCGCGCTTAACAGTTTGCCTGAGCCAATTCCGGATATGGAACATCAGGTGTTTTTTGAATCTATTGGAGTTGATAAATATACGATGAAAGTAAAATTCTGGTGCAACATTTACAGAAAGGATCAAACTTTAAGCGAAGCCAAAATTGGATTATTTGAAAGTTTTAAAAAACGTGGAATCGAAATGGAAGACAAATCATGATAAACAACAAGACCAAGATTGCTACAGTGTTATTTTTTGCATTGTATTTTACCGGAAGCCATTCACAAACAAAGGTATCCGTCACCAACACACTAAACATTAAACGCACGGAAATTGCAGAAATTCCTGCTTCCGACTTAAAGTCGGTTTTAGCACTTCATCCGGAGAAAAAAATCCGTATTAAAAGCGAAACAACTAATGAGCTAGTACCCATTCAATGGATCGATTACAATAGCGATGGAAAACCGGACGCATTGTTGTTCGAAGCCAGCGTTAATGCATCTGCAACAGCAATATATACAGTCGTGACAACCGACAGTATTATTTCTACCCCAAAAAGAGTTGCGTATTCCCGATTTGTTCCGGAACGCAGCGACGATTATACCTGGGAAAATGACAAAATTGCTTTTCGTGTTTATGGCCCAAAAGGACAACAGGAAGCTTTAAAAAAAGTCGCCGGAAGCACACTTTCAAGCGGCGTTGACATTTGGTTTAAAAAAGTAGATTATTCTATTATCGACAAATGGTACCAAATGCATACGGAAACTCCGGGTTATTACCACACAGATCACGGCGAAGGTTATGATCCTTATCACGTTGGCAACAGTCGCGGAACGGGCGGAATAGGTTTATGGCTCAATGACAGCCTTCACGTTTCGAAAAATTACATTTCACACAAAACAATTGCTAATGGTCCGCTGCGAACAGTTTTCGAACTGGAGTATGCGCCATGGAGTGATTATAAGATAAAAGAAACCAAACGTATTTCGCTGGATGTTGGCTCAAACTTTACGAAATTTGAAATCAGTCACACTGCAATCCAGCCAATTCCGAATCTTGCAATTGGGATTAGTTTGCACAAAAACGAAGGAAAAACAAGCATAAACCTAAAAAATGGCTGGTTCCGTCACTGGGAAACAATTGATAAACTGAGTGTTGGACAAGGAATTGTAATCGATCCGCGACAAGTAGTTGATGCATTTGCTAAAGTTTCTAAAACTGTTGATCAAAGCAATCTGTTAGTGATTACAAAACCAGCAAATCAGCTTACCTATTATGCCGGTTTCGCTTGGCAGGGAAGTCGTCAGGTTGGCAATAATGTTGCAGAGTGGGATGCAATGCTCGGGCGACAGGCTCTGATTATCGCAAATCCGTTAAAAATTTCTATTTCATCAAATTAACATGGAGCTATGAAACTAAAGATTATAAGCCTTTTCGCATTGGTTGTTTTCATCGCAAATGGTCACGCCCAAAAACTGAATGTTAAGAGTCAATTGGCGTATTGCGAAAAACAAGCCGTGAAAACACTTGCCGAAATTCCGGATAACGGAATGCTACCGAGGACAATCACTACACTGGAAACCAAATGGAAAATGGTTGATTACAAAGATTGGACAAGCGGTTTCTGGCCGGGTGAATTATGGTATTTATACGAAGCGACGGGTGATAAAAAATGGCTCGATCAAGCCGATAAATTCAGCGGTTATCTTAAACCACTTTCAGTAAGCAAAGCCGGCGACCATGATTTGGGATTCCAGGTTTTTAATAGTTTTGGAAATGGTTACCGATTGACGAAAAATCCTGAATACAAAGACATTATTCTTAAAACTGCCGATACTTTGGCTACGCTTTTTAATCCGAAAGTAGGCACCACAATATCCTGGCCACACAACAATTATGGAGGACACAACACGATAATTGACAATATGATGAACCTTGAGCTTTTGTTTTGGGCATCAAAAAATGGCGGTAATAAAAAACTTTATGACATTGCTGTAAAACACGCTGAGACTACAATGCAAAATCATTTTCGCCCGGATTTCAGCTCTTATCATGTGCTGATTTATGATTTCGAGACCGGAAAGAAAATTAAGGGAATTACCGCTCAGGGCTACAGCGACAACTCAATGTGGGCACGCGGACAGGCTTGGGCGATTTATGGTTTTACAATGGTATATCGCGAAACGAAAGATGCAAAGTTTCTCGATTTTGTACACAAAATCGCAAAGATTTACCTTGATAATTTGCCCGAAGACCAAATTCCATTTTGGGATTTCAATGCGCCAAATATTCCTGACGAGCCAAAAGATGCTTCGGCTGCTGCGATTACGGCTTCAGCATTACTTGAATTGTCGGATTTTACAAAAGATAAAAAACTTAAAAAATACTATCACGAAAAAGCCGAAAAAATGGTATCAGTTCTATCAGAAAAATATCAGAGCCGCGATAAAAATTCTGCATTCCTTTTGCATTCAACAGGCCATAAACCTGCAAAAAGCGAAATTGATTGCTCAATTGTCTATGCCGATTACTATTACCTCGAAGCACTTCTTCGCTTACAAAAATCATAAAAAAATGCCCGTGTCTAAACAGAACGGGCATTTTAATTATTTAGAATTTAGAATTTTATTTCAAAGCATCATTGTACAATAAATGTGCAAGACGATTGTCACGATTATAAATATCTTCAAAGAAACTCAGGTTTCCGTTTGCATCTGCCCGAGCAGTGAAATAAGCGATATAAACTGGGATCTTGCGTTTTAAACTATAGTTTTTCTCAGTTCCAGATTTCATCGCGGCATCAATTTTATCAGCCGACCAGTTTTTATCGCTATCCAGAATTTTGATAGCAAGCTCGCGGGCTTTCTGAACACGAATACATCCGTGGCTAAAGGCGCGACTTTCTTTGTTGAATAACGCTTTCGCCGGCGAATCATGAAGGTAAATATTATTGGAATTCGGGAACATGAATTTTACCAATCCCAATGAATTTTCCGGTCCGGGTTTTTGGCGCACTTGCCCGTTGTTCCATTCCATATTGTGTTTTGCAAGGTAATCCGGATCTTTATCCATTGCCGGTTTGATTTCCTTTTTGATAATGCTCGGTGGAATATTCCAATACGGACTAAAAACAAGATAACTCATCTGCCCGCTAAACACCACGGTTTTATTTACATCTTTTCCAACGACAACATTCGAAGTAAGCACTGGTTTTCCGTCACGATAATAATTTAAGGTATAAGACGGAATATTTACAGCTATCAATTCTTTAGAATCAGTAATATCAGGAGTAATCCAGCGGCAACGCTCCATATTGACGATAATGGTTTTGATTCGCTCTTCAACAGTAACATTCAGATGCCTTACGATGGAAGGTGTTATCAGATTATCTGGCACCATATTATGTCGTTTTTCATAATTTGCCAATGCTTCCTGAAGCTCTTTATCGAAAACCATGCTTCCGGAATCGTTTTTCAAATCTCCTGAGAAAACTAGTCTTTTGCGAAGTTGTGCCACTGCTGCGTTGCTTTCATTTGGCTTAATTGACTTTGTTCCTTCTGCTAAAGTAATAGTTCCCCAGCCGCCATTTTTCTGGATATTCCTGTAAATCTGCAATCCTTTTTTCAGGTTGTAATATTGTCCGATAAGCTCGGATTCATCTTTCTTTATCAGATCCGGATCTTTCATTAATGTATCGAGGTAACTTACATACGATACATTTTCACGTGGCAAAAACCAGCCAAGCGATTTACTTTTTTTCGTATCGACGCCTTCGTAGACTTTTTTGGTATAATAGAAATACATTGAACTGATAAGCAGCTCATTTTCGATGTTTTCTTTTTTATTTTCACTCTGCGCGAACACCGCGTCAATTTGTCTTTTGTAAGGAAACGGTGTTATAATTCCGTCGGCACCAATTTGGTTAACTTTGTTATACAACACTTCCGCAAAATCAATCCGTCCGTCTTTATCATACCAGACATAATTGTTATCGCGTTTTTCGTACAATTCGCCTATTTGTTTCTGGAATGGCTTGAAATCAGGATATTTAGCAAAAAAAGCAGTCGTTTTTGTGCTGTCCATTTTAATTAAATCACTTTCTTTCTGAACGGAATCGTTCTTTTTACAAGAGCTGGCAGAGAATAATGCCAATCCTGAAATGAGGATAAAAAGTATTTTGAAGTTTCGCATAGTGGATCTTTTTTTATTAAATGTACTCGAAAAAAATCCGATTTGCTGTTAACTTAATTATAAAAGATTTCTGGTTAATCCAGTTTTGAAGCCGCCTGAATCAAAAGTTTTTTAGTTGCCTCAATACCTTGTTCTTCAACAAGACGGTTGCCTTCATACTCTACTCCGATGAATCCTGTGTAACCGGAATCCTTTACGGCCTTGAGCATTTTTACATAATCGATGGTGGTTTCATTTCCGGCAAAATCAAAATCGTATGATTTGGCGCTGACCCCTTTCGCAAAAGGCAGCATTTCAGCAACACCTTTATATTTATCATACTTTTCGATGCAATCTCCGCTCCATCTTTCGCCACCTTCGCGCTTGGTACAGAAATTCCCGAAGTCAGGCAATGTTCCGCAATTTTTCATGTTGACGTTCTGAATCACGTGCAAAAGCTTTCCGGCATCAGACGAAAGTCCGCCATGATTTTCAACTATGACATTGATGTTGCTTTTTGCAGCAAGTTCAGATAATTTGCGTAATCCATCGGACGCAGTTTCCTTCCATTGATTGAAATCATGCTCGGCATCTTTCCCAAAAAGATTAACCCGGATGGAATGGCAACCCAAAGCTGCTGCTGCATCAATCCATTTCGAATGACTGTTCACGGCATCATTCCGTTCGTTTTTTGAAAGCGCGGCAAGTTCACCTTCGTCATCAACCATTATCAAAACGTTCTGCATTTCGTTGTCGCTACTGCGAAATGTAAGCTCTGTAATGATTTTATCGAGTGATGCTTTTTCATTTCCTTTTTCCAACGGGTACATTTGGCTGACATATTCCAAACCTTCAAAACCGAGCACTCTTGCTTTTTCTGCAAAATCCATTGGCGAGAGCATTTTGCTTTCAAGAATGGCTTTGTGCAACGACCATTGTGCCAGTGAAAGCTTAAAAAATAACTTGTTTCGTGGCGGTTCCTGCATATCAATTAAAGATGTAGAAAATCCCAATACGGAAAGCGCAGTGCCGAATTTAAGCGTATTTTCAATAAAAAGTCTTCGGTTCATAGGAGTCAAAATTTGCTTTTACGTAGTCATTTCATCTTTAAAATGCTGTCAATAACGATAGTCCAATTTATAAAATAAAGCTGATAATTTTTCCGGAGTTTCTATTTATAACAAAAATAACCTGTGCTGTGATAATCAATTTTTGAACATTAATCAACAGTTAACCAGGCGTTAATTTTAAGAAATTATGCAGTAATGATCCTTAAATTTATGTAACCTAAAAGAAAACTAAATTAAAAATTGCTATTATGATACAGATTATTAAAGACTTACCGTCAAATGTTGCGGGTTTTCGTGCTTTAGGCGAAGTAACCCAGGATGATTATAAGAACGTCGTTGAGCCACATATACAACAATTGGTACAGCGTACGGGAGAACTTAATTTCTTATTGCAGCTTGATACTGAAATTGGGAATTTTACAGCCGGTGCCTGGCTTCGCGATGCATTAATCGGAATCAAGAATATTACGAAGTGGAACCGATCTGTTATTATTACTGACAGAGATTCTATCATTAAATTTACGGATACATTCAGCATTTTTGTACCGGGAGAATTTAAAGGATTCCGGAAAGACGAATTTGATGAAGCCGTAAAATGGATTTCTGAATAAACAATAATACAAACCGCACTATCAATTGCGGTTTTTTTATTTTAAGTACGTATCAAACCAGTCGGCGAAAAATTTCATTTCGTTTTCCTGGTTTTTCCAGCCGTGCTCTTCGCCTTTTTTGACCAGTAACTGGCATGGAACATTCAGTGATTTTAATTTCTGGATGTAGATTTCAGACTGATACATTGGAACTAACACATCCCTGTCGCCATGATAAAGCAACGTTGGCGCAGTTGTTTTATCAACAAAATAAATAGGTGAAAGCTTACGGAATTCTTCAATTAATTTTTCCTTATTTGTAATAAATGAAAACGTGTTGTCTTTTGGATTTACTTCTTTAAACATAAATGACGACGCAATCCAGCCTTCTCGCATCATTTTTTGAGTAAGCGAATCGGTTAATGCGAGGTTATTTGCACGACGATAATTCAGGAAATCTGTTGGCGGATAAAAACACGCAACAGCATTGGCTTTAGAAGAAACTTTTGCGACAGGATCATCAGATCCGGTGACTTTTGCTTCAGTTGTACTGGCAAGAAGTGATAGATTTCCGCCTGAAGAAGTTCCTGTAATACCAATTTTATCTGCTTCAATATCATACTTTTTTGCATTGTATCGTACAAATTGTACAGCCCGCTGGATATCCGGAATAATTTCAACACTGGTATAAACCGGTGCTGAACTATGAGTTACGATGAAAACGGTAAAACCTCTTTTAAGAAACTCAGCGGATCTTTCAGTAGTTTCCGGAACCCATTTTGCATCAGAATAATAGCCGCCACTTGCCAGATAAAGAATCCCGCGATGGTTATTTTTTGCTTTTGGAGTGGTTACAAACATGGTTAATGCCATTCCGTTTTTTCTGCCGTAAATAACTTCTGTTTGTGTATAATCGGGTACAGACTGTGCGCTTCCATTCAGACTAAAACCTATTAGTAAAAATAAAATCAGGAAATTTTTCATACGTTTATTTATTGATACTCAAATATAATATTTAAATCTAACGAATTTCCGGAATCAATTAATATTAAAAACCATGGTTACCGGAATATGGTCAGAAATCCTTTTGGCAGTTTTCAGCGATTTAAAGAATTTGTAAAAATGAATTGCTTCTGTACTTACCGGTTTTATTTTTTGGTTGTGATACCAGATATTATCATATTCCGACGCGAGGCAATCGTTGTCCTTGCAACTCTTTTTGAGTGATGTTTTTTGCTTCTGGAAAGCCGGTTTATATCCGAGTTTCCTGATTGGCGTAAAAACCGAATGCGATTGCGGACAATTAAAATCTCCCGAAAAAACCAGGTTTAAAGTGGGATATAAATCGGGTAAATCCTGAAAATATTTAATTTCCGTTTCGGGTTGTTTTGCTTTCGGGATAGCATGAAAATTTACGATAGTAAACTGTTTCGATTTGTATTCGAACGTACATAAATAAGGCTCGCGATCAATCATATCCTTATAATTGGAATCGAGCCAGGCAGTCCCGATCTTTTTTACTTTAGCCGTTTTCCAGAGAAAAGCATAACGTTCACTTCCTCGTGATTTTGTAGTTGTCGGATCACTAAGACTGTACTCCCATTTTTCTCCGGTACGATTAAGAGCATCATTCAAAAGCGCTACAGCTTTGGCGCCACCGGGACCGGCAACGATTTCCTGAAGCGCAACGATGTCATAAGTACTGATTGTTACGGCAATGAATCCAATTTCTTCTGTTGTTTTTGAAGCTCCGAAGTTTTCTAAATTCCACGATAAAAAACGTGTTTGCGCAGATGCCGAACAAACAATTAAAAAGAAAAATAGTAGTTTTTTCATCAATGCCAATCTCATTGCAATTACAACAAACGATAAATAGTGCTTATAATTTCTACTGCATATTTACTGGCAATATTCGTAATAAAAGCTGGGAAATCAATATGTGAATTATCGTCTGCTGTATCCGAAATTGTTCTAATGATACTAAACGGCATGTCGTTTTCATAACAAACCTGGGCAACGGCCGCTCCTTCCATCTCTACGCAAAGTATCGTTGGGAGCCTGGAATGCAAATTTTCTTTCTGTTCATGTTGGGCAAAAAACTGGTCACCGCTGCCAATGTCGCCCAAAATCATTTTAGGATCAGCAATAGAAAAATGACGCAGTTCCGATTCTCCGATACGTTCGTGTAAAACATTCCTCGCAATTATCTCGCTTACGGCAGTAGAAGTGACATCCAACAGCATTGCATCGCTATCAAAAAAAGTTTTTCCTAATAATGGGATTTCGTGTCTTTCCATCAATGGACGCGCATCCATATCGTGTTGTACAAGCCGCTTTGCGATTACGATATCGCCAATATTTAAGTCAGGATGAACAGCTCCAGCAACGCCTGTAAATAACAAATGCGTAATGTTGAATTTATGGATCAGCGTTGAAACCGTAGCTGCTGCCGCCACTTTTCCCCAGCGGGAAAAAACGACGACAGTTGCAATGTCATTAATGGTTCCGGACACATATGTTCGTTTTCCGATAGTACTTTCAATAGGATTTTCGAGCAAAAGGATTACGCCGTCAATTTCTTCAGGCATAGCGCCCATTATTCCTATAACTTGTTCTTGCATGTATAGTAAACGTTATTTTTTAGCAATACGATACAATCTACCTTCGTCGGTTACGGCATATAACGCTCCATCAGCACCTTGTTGCACATCGCGAAAACGCTGTTTTTCGTCGAGTAAAAGACGTTCTTCGCCAGTTACTTTATTATTTTCGATCACAAGACGGATGATATGCTGACTGCTTAAACCGCCAATAAAAAGATTATTCTTCCATTCGGGCATTAAATCGCCGCTATAAAAAGTCATTCCGCTTGGCGACACTACAGGATCCCAATAATATACCGGTTGTTCAAGGCCGCTTTTTTGAGTTTGCGAACCTCCAATTGGCCCACCACTATATTCAATTCCGTAAGTAATTGTTGGCCAGCCGTAATTTTTTCCGGCAACAATTCGGTTAACCTCATCGCCACCGCGTGGACCGAATTCATTTTCCCATAATTCGCCTGTAACCGGATGAAATGCCAATCCCTGAACATTTCTATGTCCGTAAGAATACAATTCCGGTCGTGCGTCTTTAGTATTTGCGAACGGATTTCCGGCTGCGGGTTTTCCATCAGTTGTAATTCTTATTATTTTGCCAAGGGAAGAATTTAAGGCTTGTGCCTGTGGACGTGTTGGCAAATCAGAACGCTCGCCCGTGCTGAAAACAAGGTTGCCTGAAGCATCGAAAAGAATTCGGGAGCCATAATGCAATTTGCTATCATATCCGGGTGTTGCACGATAAATCACTGTTGGATTTTCGATCGTTTTTTCATCTGCGGAAAGCTTGCCTTTTGCGACAGAAGTTAATGTTCCGTTTGTAACATTTTCTGAGAATGTCCAATAAACCATTCGATTTTGTGCAAATGCCGGATCAACTGTAATTCCGAGTAATCCGCCTTGCCCGGCATCATCCACTTTTGGAAGCCCGGTTATTGGTTCGCTGACAGTTCCGGTTGCATTGGCAATTCGTAGCGTGCCTTTTTTTTCCGTAATTAACAATCGTCCATCAGGAAGCGGCGCGATTCCCCATGGATTCTGGAGTTTTTTGCTGAGCATTTTGACATCCAGCTCGAAAGAAGTTTTGACTCCACTGATACGTGTTTGTCCAGCAAATGCAGGTTTGTAATTGGTATTTGGCTTTTCTGTTTCAACAGGACTGCCATCGATTATAGCTGCTTCCGCCTTAGCGTCTTTGTTAGCGCAGCCCGATAAAATCAACAAGGCAAGGCCTAAAATAGAAGTTGTAGTTTTCATAAATATAGATTTGAAATTTAAAGATAAGGATTTTTTCAGCAAAATAAAAGTCGGATAAATTATCTCGAATAAAAAAAGCCTGCGAATTGCAGGCCTTTAGGTAGATTTTAATTCTTTCACAAGAACTGATTATTCGGCGTCGCGCAATGCTTTCACTCTATCGTGGTCGGCCCTTAGCTTTGTTTGTTGCTCTCTGATGATTGCAACGTGATCTGCAGAAAGATCTGATGTATCTTCCAAAACATCTTCATAGGTTTCTAATGCTTTGTCTTCACCAAACTCGCAGGAATTTAATATTCCCTGGCGGTCGTTTCCGGTTAATGCTGCTTTGACATCCATCCAGGCACGGAAAAATTTTCCGGTTACTCTTGTTCCTTCTTCAGGTGTTCCGCCTAAACGGACAACTTCTGCACGAAGTTCAGTCAGGTTGTCCTGGCTGGTTGTCTGTAATCCTGCGAACAGTGTTTGTAGGCTTACGTCATTGGTTTCTTTTGCTGCAGTTTCATAACCTTCAACACGGTCGTTATTAATTTCAATCAGTTGATTTAATACAGATATGCTTTTTTCATTTTCCATTTTGAGACAATTTTAGTTTTGATATATCGATTAATTTTCTTTTGGAGTAGTTGTTGTCGTAGTCGTTTTTGCAGTTCCCGCCGCTCCGCTTGTCGTAGTTGTTTCAACAACTTTTGTAGCGGTCGTAGTTGGCTGCACTGTATTATTAACGTCGGTAGCTGTGGTTGTGGTTGTTTTTTTGTCGGTTGTGATTTGAATATCAGTACCAGTAGGATCATTCCTGTTTATGGTTTTTGTCTTAGCGGTAGTTTCTGATTTTACCGATTTGTCTTTTTTAACCGATTTATCCGTTACGGATGTTTTTACTTTTGTGGTCTGGGCTGATGCGATTGAAATCGTCAATAGGCCAAACATTGTTAATAGTATCTTTTTCATAGTTGTAGTATTTAGTTATCACATGGCAACATGCTTGTGATACATTTCAAAATTACAATGAAAAAACAGCCTTTATTTTACATGGTTTTAGAAGTATGTTACAGGATTTAAGGCTTAGGTTTTCTTATAAAGGTAAAATCACTCGTGTTGACCGCTACTCGTTTAGTAGAATTTCATTACGTTTGCAATAACAATCCACAGATTATGAAAACCGAGAAACCTTTAAAGCTTGCAGCATTACTTGAGCAATTAATTACCGAAACCGAGAAAATCAATGTCGGGCAAATTTACATTGCGGTAATTGAAGAAACCAACCGCGTTACTTTTGCGGAATCTGCATCATGCGGTTTTTCAGAATCGGTTTACAAAAACCTGATTAAGCTGTCGATTAAGGATTTCGTGCATTCAGGACGTTCGCTTGACAGCATTAACGTTGTGCGAGAAGTGATTGCGGTAATCGAAAAAGCGGATATCGTTTTAATAGATTAATTAGGGCGCATATTGCGGACAACCCAAACAATTTACATCCAAATCAAACTGGTACGAAAGCGACAATTCATAAATCCCTCCGGTTTTTCCCAGTTTTGAAACATTGAAATCATGTGAAATTCCGAATTTCAAATGTTCATATTGCAATCCAGCCAATGCATTTATAGATGAAACCAAATGACTGTTTCCTGTGGTTTTCATTGGATTTGTAACAGCGCTGACTCCGAAAAAGAACTTCTTGAATATTAGTTGTGTTCCAAAATCCAGCCTGCTGAATTCGCCTTGTTTCATGAAATTTGCCGTTAGCAACATTTGAGTTTCGTATGGCAATCTGATAATATCGATGTAATCTGCCAGTAAAAATTTATAACCTGTGTTTACTGAAAAGAACATATCTAGCGGTACATTCCCGTTTTCCGTAAGTGAAATATTGGGTTTATTGAGATGTCGAAGTGTTAATCCTGCCCAAATTTTATCATTATTGAATAAGGCTCCTGCCGAAATATCCGTAAAAAAAACATTCCGGTTTGGCCTGCTGTTCGGATCAATACTTATTGGATTTATGGTTCCGTTTCCGATATTAATCTGGTCTTCGAGTACTACATTTCCGAATCCGAACGATTTGAATCCGGCTCCAACCTCAATTGCCGGCCTGAAATACCAATCATCGGTAAGTTCAACCCGATACGTATAAACCGCATTTAATTGCGTAAACGTAAAATTCGTAAAATTCTCCCTGTGGTTTAATGCCGTAAAACCCAAGCCGCTGTTGGCTTGTTTAAACCAAAAGCTTCCGTATGCAAAATCAGTTTCAACCCTGAAATCTAAATCCGGCCATTGCGAACGGTGCAAAACGCCAATGCTTGTAGTTTCCAGAATTCCGGTAAATCCGGGATTAATAGTTTCCGGAACCATTGCATATTGCGTGAATACAGGATCTTGAGCATACGATACCGCACAATTTATAAAAATGAATAGAGAGATATAGATTGATTTCATCGCTGGGAATTATTTAATTAATGTAAAAGGCCCGTCTTTTGTAATCGCGGTTCCGTAAAAAGTCAATGCGGAAACCTTGAAATAATAATTCCCGTTTTCAACATCCCGGCCTTTTATTGTTCCGTCCCAGCCTTTGAGAGTTGCGCCTTCTTCTGAATATATCATCTCGCCCCAGGTATTGTAAACATCTAAACGCACTGATTTTAATCCTTTGAATACCGGACTGAAATTGTCGTTAATCACATCATTATTAGGCGTAAATCCTGACGGCATCATCAATTCGTATCCTTTATCAACCATTAATGTGATAATATGTTTGTAGATACAACCTAACGGATATGTAACAGTTTGCACGACCACATAATCGCCTTCGCGCAAATATGAATGCACAGGATTTTCTTCTGTGGAAACGCTTCCATCACCAAAATCCCAGGCAATGCTCACATAATCGCCGGTTGCTGTATTGGTAAACTGTATCGGATCAACAATCGAATAAATTCCATAGGTACTGAACGCAAAAGATTCAGGATTAAAAGATGGTGTTCCCAGCTCCGGAATATCGACATTAAAGCTATAATTTGCCGGACATCCGAGTGAATCGGTTACATTTAAAATAACAGCTCCATTAGTATTGGTTTCCATTATTTCGTTGTTTGATCCGCTTATGGTTCCGCTTGACCATGACAAATTATAAGGTGGCACACCTCCCGAAATATCAGCGATAAAGGTTTGCTTTACGAATTTTGTTTCGCAGTCGAAATCGGTTTCTGTTTTTACATTTGCCAAAAGTGGCGGCTGTCGGTTGATACTGTATTGCGCTGTTTTGATACAATTGCTTCCGTCAGTCACGGTAATTTGATAATTGCCTGCCGGAATTGCGGAAAGATCTTCAGTAACCGCGCCGTTAGACCAGCTATACACAAATGGTGGCGTACCTCCTGAAACCAACAGATTTATTGCTCCGCTATTGGCATTGTTACAGTCAAAAGCATGTGTGATATTTGCTGACAACACCAAAGGCTGTGGCTCGACAATGATAAACGTACGTGAAATGCTACATGGCTGTCCGTCGCTAATATTTACAGTATAGGTTCCCGGACCGAGATTGTTTCGTATAATTCCAGCGGTGGCACTGTCTGTCCAGGCAAAGTTGATTGGCGGAACACCGCCTGCAAAGTTCAGGTTAATACTGGCGTCGTCAGCACCAAAGCAGGTTATTTGTTTTACCAAAGGATTTATTGTAAATAGCGGCGCTTGTGGAATATTAATGTTTAGAAATTTTACACAATTCGAAGCATCAGTAACTGTAATTCCATAATTTCCTGCACCGAGATTATCGCGGAAAAGTCCACCTCCGAAATCACTCCATGCCACAGTGTAAGGAGCAGTACCGCCCGATAGTGTAACTGTTATTGTAGCATTATCGTCTCCATAACAGGTAATCGGTGTTGTTATGAACGCAATATTGATGTCGGTTGGCTGAACGAGCGTTACCGGAAGTGATTGCGAACATCCCGAGACATCGGTAACAGTCAGTATATAATTTCCTGCCGGAATGTTGCTGATGTCCTGCGTTGTGGCAGTATAGCCATTTGGCCCGCTCCAGGAATAGTTATACCCGAAAACACCCGGAGTAATTTCGATAGGGTTTCCACCTGTAACAGTCGCATCGATAGATCCGGTTGCAGCTCCAAAACATAGAATATCAACATGCATTTGCGTAATTTGCAAAGGTGTCGGTTGGTTTAATATAAAGGTCCCGGTATTGTTAATACAGCCATTTGTATCTGTGATAACTACATTGTAGGTCCCTGCTGTAAGTCCGCTGATGTCTTGAGTTGTAGCTGAAAACCCATTAGGACCGCTCCATAAATATGTAAAATTACCTGTTCCGCCCGATGGCTGAATGTCAATGCTTCCGTCATTATATCCAAAACAGCTTATCTCGTAACCGTTATACGATGATACTATACTCGCAAAAGTAATGGGAAACGGTTCGGTGATAACATACGTACCAAAAGCTTTACAGATTCCTGTGGTATCATTTACCTCAACCGTGTAGGTACCCGGAGCTAAACCTGAAATGTCCTGGGTTGTCGCACTAAACGTTCCCGGACCTGTCCAGATATACGTGTAAACGGGAGTTCCTCCATTAATGGTAAGATCAATGCTTCCATTATTGGCACCTGCACATGTAATGCTGAATCCATTGTGATTTGAAATTTGCGCGTTCGATATCACCAGCGCATTGGCTGGCTGCGTAATTACAATTCCCAAAAGCTGCTTAACCGTACCATTGGCATCCGTTACCGAAATATCATAGATGCCGGCAGCAAGATTATCAAATACATAATTTATGGCATTAGAATCCACTACTGATTCTACTACTGCGCCACCCTGTATTTTAATCACATAGTCAAATGGAGCGATGGAAACCTGTGTAATCTGAACTTCTATGACGCCATCGGTATCTCCGAAACATTTCAGGTTCACATGGCTGGCAACAACTTCCTGAATAATCAATGGCAATGGCTCGTCAATTTGGAAGTTTAGAAGTATCGAATTACAAAGCCCGTCGCTGATCGTTACGCTGTAATTTCCGGGTCCAAGATTCGAAACATCCTCTGTGGTCGAATTAAATCCGCCAGGACCACTCCAAACATAAGTATATGTTCCCGAACCACCCGAAGTCGTAAGATTAATAAACCCATCGTTTGCGCCTGCCGTACTGATCTCAAAACCGTTATAGTTAGAAACGGCACTGGTTACAATCAAATCAGGGCGAACAGTTACTGTTATATCAAACGGGTTTCCGCTACAATTTCCCAATGGAGAAATTGGTGTTACCGTGTAGATTGCGGTTTGACCGGTAGTCGTTGGATTAGTTAACGTCCCGGTTACTGTTGTTCCTGTCCCGGAAATGCCTCCGGTGACTCCACCTGTTACTACTGGAGTACTCCATGTGTAAGTTGTCCCGGCCGGAATTGCTGCCGCCGGAATAGTTCCAGGATTTACCGTAAATGTTCCCTGGCTGCAAATGGTTTGTACTGTTGACGGAATAGTAGCTTTTGGATTTATTGTAACTGTCAATTGAAACGTCACACCAGGGCAATTATTAAATTCGGGCGTGATCATATATTCCGCCGTCACCGGAAGTAAAGTCGTATTCGTCAATATCTGGTTAAACGAAGTTTGAGGTATCGGCTGGGCGCTGCCACCCGTAAATCCGCTGCCGGTTGGCGCACTCCATGTAAACGTTGTCCCTGTCGGAACATTATTACCTGACGTATTCGGCGGAATAAAGGCGGGTTGCTCGCCACTGCATATTTGGGTTTGCTGAGGTGCGTTTACAAACGGAACAGGATTGACCGTAATCGTATAAATAGCTGGTGCGCCAGGGCAACTTACTCCTGTTGTGGCTGCGGTTGCAGTATATATTATGGTAATAGCGCTGCTCGTTGTATTCGTAAGAAGTTGCACCGGAATAGTATTGGTTCCGTTAGCCGTCGCGCCGGTTACGCCCGCCGGAATAGTTGCTGTCCAACTGAATGTCGTACCTGCGGTTGTGCTACTGAGGTTTACCGCTACACTCGATGCCGCTGAACAAATTACCTGATTGGGTTGTGAGAACAGTACCGAAGGAGCCGGATTTACAGTTATCGTAAAACTAATAGGTGTGCCATTACAGCCGTTGATTTCCGGAGTTACGGTTATAGTTCCGATGGCGGGTGTGGTTCCCGTATTAATTGCTGTAAACGAAAGTATGTCGGCTGTCCCTGATGCGGCAAGTCCAATTGTCGGATTACTGTTTGTCCAATTGTATAAAGTACCGGGAACAGCACCGGTAAAATTAATGGCAGTTGTATTTGCTCCGTTACAAAGCTCCTGATTTGCCACGGCAGTTACAGTTGGAACCGGATTTACAGTTACCGTTACCTGAAAGGCAGTTCCGATACAGCTTCCCGCTGTTGGCGTTACGGTATAAGTAGCTGTAGCTACAACGGTTGAGGTATTTATTAAGGTTTGACTGATACTATTCTGACCGACAGTATTTGCAGAACTCCCGCTGATTGCTCCTGCCGGACTTATCGTCGGAGCCGTCCAGGTGTACAATGTATTTGACGGTACGATATTACCACCGCCGTCTGCAGGTGTAACTAAAAAAGTCGCTCCACTGCAAATACCATCTTGTTGTGGAGTTGTGATAACCGGATTTGGATTCACCGTAACTGTCAGTGTAAAATTTGCGCCCGGGCAACTTCCTGTTTGTGGCGTTATAGTGTAGGTTGCCGTTCCCGGCGTGTTTCCGGAATTCGTTAATGTTCCTCCGATTACTGTTTCATTTGTTCCTGAAACACCACCTGTGATGCCGCCCGTAATAACCGGTGCCGCCCACGAATAAGTCGTTCCAGCCGGGACAATCTGGTTCGGTAACACAGAAGCCGGTGTTAGGGAGAAAGTCCCGCCACTACATATTTGCTGTACTTGTGCCGGCATTTTCGGTGTGGGATTTAAGGTGATGGTTACCGTAAACGGCGTTCCGTTACAATTTCCTGTCTTTGGTGTCACCTGATACGTTGCCGTTGTTTGTACATCTGTTGTATTTTGCAACGTCTGGCTGATTGACGTTTGATTCAACTGTGCCGATCCTCCTGTAAAACCGCTTCCCGTTGGCGTACTCCAGGAATACGTTGTTGCCGTCGAAACACTATTCCCTCCGCCATCTGAAGGCTGTACGTTAAATACCGTTCCACCGCAAACTGTTGCCAATTGCGAAGTAGTAACAGATGGAACCGGATTTACAGTAATTGTATGCAATGAAAATGCACCGGGACATGAAGTACTGCCCGATGTAGACGCAGTAGCTTTATACGAAACGATTATTGGTGCTGAAGTGTTGTTGATCAACGTCTGCACCGGAATAGTATCAGTTCCCGCAGTTACCACTCCTGTTATGCCGGTCGGCGTTACTACGTCCCATTGAAATGTTGCTCCCGCAGTGGTGCTGCTTAAATTCACCAAAGCGCTTTGATGTCCGGAACAAATCACCTGATTTGGGATAGAAAATACCACAGTAGGTGCCGGATTTACAGTAATCGTGAACGTTTTTGGCGTACCACTGCAGATACCAAACACTGGTGTTACAGTAATGGTTGCAACAACCGGGACAGAAGTGGTATTAGCAGCCTGAAATGACGGAATATCGCCTGAGCCGCTGGCAGCTAATCCTATGGAAGTGGTATTATTTGTCCAGTTGAAAACCGTTCCCGGGACTGTCCCTGAGAATGGAATCGCCGCAGTCGGGCTGCCATTACATAAGGTTTGGTTGCCAATTGGGTCTACTGTCGCTTTTGGATTCACGGTAATTTCAACAGTAAAACTTGCTCCAATACAGGTTCCTGATTTTGGTACAATTGTATAGGTTGCCGTTGCAGGTGATGTTGTCGTATTGGTCAGAGTAGGAATAAAGGCAGTTGCATCAGTACCCGAAATAGCTCCTGTAATCGTTCCCGCCGGTGAAATAGCCGGAAGTGCCCAGCTGAATGTAGTTCCCGAAGGATGGACATTTGGTGGCACATTAGAGAAATTCGTAAAAATAGTACTGCCGCTGCACATGGCAAGCGGTGGAAGAGAGGCAATAATTGGTGTTGGCAGAACCGTAACTACCACGTTAAACGGAACACCCGCGCAATTCCCGTCCGGTGCGATTGGCGTTACCAAATAGGTAGCAGTCCGGGCTATGGAAGTTGGATTGAATAATGTCCCTTTTATCGAAGGCTGTCCCGTTCCCGCCTGTCCGCCTGTCATACCGCCGTTTACCGTCGGTACCGCCCAACTGTACAATGTTCCGGTAGGGACGATTGTCGCACCGGCATTTGTTGGAATGACTGTAAATTCAGTTCCAGCGCAGACAGATGCGGTTTGCTGCGCAATCACAGGCGTCGGATTTACGGTAACCGTCAATTGAAATGTCGCACCCGAACAAGTTCCTGATTTCGGCGTTATGGTATAAATAGCCGTAACCGGTACATTGGTTGTATTGGTTAACATCTGGGTAACCGAAGCCTGGTTACTTTGCGCGCTTCCTCCTGTAAATCCGGTTCCGGATGGAGTTGTCCAGGAATAAGTGGTTCCTGCCGGAATGGTATTTCCTCCGCCATTGACCGGAGAAAATGTAAAGGCACTTCCACTACAGGCTGGTAGTGTCGCAGCTGTAACAATTGGATTAGCGTTGACCTCAACCGTTGCCACCAACGACGTGATCGAAGAACATCCGCCGCTACCAAAAATAATCTTTACATAATAGTAAGTTGTCCCGATAACTGCGCCGGATGGCTGATAAGTCGCCGTGATGGCTGAATTTATTAGCGTACCTCCTGTGGTGCTGTTAACCGTATTTGAATACCATTCGAAAGTTGGTGACGTACTGCCTCCGCTAAAACTCACACTAAGCAATGGCGGTGTACTTCCAAAACAACTCGCCGATGAAGCAGGTTGCGCGGTAATCAGAGGAGCCGGATTTACATTTATGATATATTGTATTGCTGTTCCTACGCAATCATTAAATGTTGGCGTAATCGTATATGTAACTGTCCCCGCTACAGTTTGCGCGGTTGTAATAGTTTGTATTGGAATTGTAGTCGCAGTTCCATTGGGTATAAAACCTGTTATTCCGGCAGTAGCAGAGGCGGTCCATGAAAAGGTTGTGCCCGGTATATCAGCCGTAAGCGGAATGGCGGTTGTTTGTTGCCCCGAGCAGATCGTTTGTGCCAAAGGAGCAACGCTCATAACCGGTGCAGTTTTAATGGTAAAACTTCTTGTTTCGGTTGTGCTCACGCCACATTCATTGGTAACGGTAAGCGATATTGTTTTAGGGCCAGTTGTGCTGTAAGTAATGGTGCCGGGAATTGGATTCGCTGACGATGAAGGCAATCCGCCGGGAAACGACCATGCATAAGTTGGAGTTTGCGTACCACAGTTGGTGACTTGCGCAGTAGGTGTAATACTTGGACTATTCCCTCCGCAGATGTCTGCAATTGTGTTTATGGTAATGAGTGGCGGTTGTTTTACTACTACAACTCTCGTGGTATTGAAACTCCCACAAGAATTGCTCATGATAAGCCTTATGGTGTAGGTTCCCGGCACAGTAAAACTATACGAAGCATTCGCGGTGGTTTGGTTTGGGATATTCACAGGCGCAGTACCACAATTGGTAGCGGCATAGGTAACTTCCCATAAATAATTTGGAGCATTACACAATCCTGAAATATTAGTATTATTTGTTACGACAATAGGTGTATTAATGCAAACAGCACTGTCACTTAATGTAAATAGAGGAATTATAGGTGCTTCGATACAAATTTGTTTTGTGAATGTATCCGATCCACATGGATTTAATGCCGTTAAAGAAACTGTATAATTTCCAGGTCCTGAAAACACATGGCATGCATTTAATGGTGTTGCGACTGCTCCCGTCACGATGTTAGAAGTACTCGAAGGATCACCAAAATCCCAAGTATATTGTGTCAAAGGGCTGCAATTTGATCCAGTTACTCCAGAAATCGTTGTATTTGTAAAACAGACATTTTGAGTTAAACATGCAGCATTCGCAGCAGTAAAAACAGCATCGGGTTTGATTCTTACCTGTATATTTCCTGCACTGTAAGGAGTAGTGTCACATAAATTAATTACATCCAATGTGGCAGTAAAACTAGAATTTGGACAAGATGATGTTGTATAAGTATGATTAATAACATTAGAAGCTAATGGATGTTCTAATGTAACTGATTCCCCATCCCCGAAGTTTATTACATAAGATGTGCCTGGAGAGTTCAATTCCCAATTACTAATTGTAAATGGGACTGTAGCTGGCGCACATAAATTTGTCGTGGATCCTAAGGTACCTAAACCTCCTGCTGGATTACTTTGATTTGCAACTGCATAATTTTTCGAATTTGTGCATCCATTACTACCAACAGCAGTAATAACTAAATTGAAAGCTCCTAGTTGCGTATATGTATGCGTAATAGGGAAACTGGCATTGGTAAGATTATTTTGAATTGCACCATCACCCCAATTTATCGTATAATTTACAATGCAGCCACTACTTTGAGAAATATTATTTACAGTTAATGTATAATTAGGATTTGTAACTGAAGGGCTATTGTCACAATTGCTAAATGCAGAAAAAATATTTACGTCAGCTAGTGCGACACCTGGCTTCTGCTTAACCACAATATTATGAGAAATCCATTGCGATGTACAATCATTCCCATCTTTAACCCTCAGTTTAACTTCAAACGTCTCAGTAGTACATCCAATAGAGTTAAAAATATGGTTCGGGTTAGGATTGGTTGATGTTTCTCCATCCCCAAATTCCCATTCATACGTATACGGTGCAGTTCCTGTCACGTTGGAAGTAAATTGAATGGATGTTCCTGAGCATTGTGGTGTACTGTTATATGTAAAATCGGCTATAGGGAGCGGATTGACTTTAATTGTGATGTTAGGAATGGAGACATTTTCAGGGGTTCCACCAGCATCAGTAACGCTAATTAATTTGTAAACAAATGTATTGGCAACGTTTGTAGGCTGAGGAACAGTAACACTTTGTCCTGAAGTTGTTGTTATCGTTTCATTATTCCCATTAACCGAATATAGAAATGTAAACGGTGCAGCTCCAGTGCCGGTAAAAGTGACGAGTGGACTGGCCGCTCCAATGCAAACCGATGCGTTGCCCGTCATTGTAGCTGTTGGAAGTAAAATTTCATTACCCGAAGCCAAACCATTTATAAAAAAGAGTAGTAAAACGACCGTGTAAAATTGTTTCATAACCTAATGGTGCATTGCGGAATGCTCGTTTATGTTTTGTGTTGGCTAAAGTACTATTTCTTTTTAAAGCACTATGGTTTAGCGGTTTATTTATTTGATAAGTACTTTTAGCGCGCTAAAGTAAGGTGTTTGCTATACTTGTGCAATGGGGCATTTGCCGTATATTTAGCTACGCTATTTGTATTTTTTCAGGTCAAAAGTAACAGTATATCATATACGTTCGTTACGGTTTTCCGTAATGAGAGGGATTTCATGGTAAAATTATCGGAATAGTGACTTGTCGAGTATTAACGTGTTGGTTCTGGCACGTTTATGTAAATCTTGCTTTTTTATGAATAAGTCTAACGTATGCTTACAGTCTTTTGCGGTAATTAGGCTTTTGGTTTAGAGCCATACAACCAATTCTTTATAAGTTTAGTGTAGGAAGGCATCAACAGGTATACCATAATAAAAACGATAGCTCCTGAAATGATAAGGGATTCTATATACCTATTTTTGGGAAAGCCGAGATACTGCAATGCCGGCAAAATAAGCAGGGGAATTACTAATGATAACGGATAAATAGCAGACCATGTAACCAAATACTGCTTCCAGCGAACCGGTGGTTTTGCGTTATGGTTTTCGGGCGGGAAAAGAAAATCTAGGCCACTTTTAATGTAATAGGAATCATCTTTGGTAAACCAGGGATTTGCTTTTTCGATCAGCTTTTCGCGTTCTTCAGATTCCATCCAGTTCCTGAGATTTTCTACGGTATCAAATCGGATGATTATGGTGTACACGAAAGTCAGATCCGGAATCGGGCGTATAATCTGCCAGTCGATATTGCCAATCGAGCTTCGGCAAAGCGGCCCGATTTCGTTAAGCCAGTTTTCATATTCCTGCTGCTTCCCGTCTAAAACGTGATGGGTAATTACAACGGTTGCTCCTTGGTTTTCCATGTAGTAAAGTTTTGCATGTGTTTTTAAGCAAACTTATGTAAAAAACGCTTTTTTTTGAGGATTTGAAGTCCATACTATAATATAAAATTTATGATTTAACAGTCATACACTTTTCATACACTAGTGATACACTATCCATACTTTATCTATACACTATCTATACATTATGTATACCTATTGTCCCGTCCTGTCCCGTCCTTGTCCCGTCCTAAAATAACTATACAGGTTACTAAATAAATCCTAACATAGTTATACAAATATAGTTCTTAATCCTAAATCAATTATACATCTGATATCTCGATCCACAAATTACAATCCAATTATTATAAATGCATTGTTTTGGAAAGCCGTTTGAATTATTTTATTAAATTTGATTCTATTAATTAAAAGATCACCGCCATGGACACACCAGCCAAAAACCACATCGGACGAAAAATCTCCCGCATCCGCGAACTCAAAGGAATGAAACAGGAAGCACTTGCTGTTGCGCTTGGCGTGAGCCAGCAAACCGTATCCAACCTTGAAAGCAGCTCGGAACTGGACGAAAAAAGGCTGAAGGAAATTGCTGAAGCTTTGGGCGTGAGTAAAGAAGCTATTGAAAATTTTAGCGAGGAAGGCGTGATTAATTATTTTAATACTTTTAATGACCAAAGCAGTGGGTTTAATTCACATTGTACTTTTAATCCTTTAGATAAAGTTGTGGAGTTGTATGAAAGATTAGTTCAGGCAGAGAAAGATAAGGTTGAGTATTTAGAAAGATTGTTAGGAAAATAGTCTGTTTAAGAAGTAACTCAATAGCAATCAGCTATTTTCTTTTGCCGTAGTACGGTTTTCCGTAATAATCGTATCCTTATAATACTTTAATTTATAATGTTGAATTATAAATTGGTATCATATGATTAAGCGCACAATACTATTAGAAAACAAAGCTTCCTTAACTATTAAGCATAAACAACTTGTAATAAAAACCGATATCCGGGAAAGTACTGTTCCGATTGAAGATTTGGGGTTTTTGGTAATTGACCATCCTGAAATATACTTAAGCATTTCTGCAATGAACATGCTAATTGAAAATAACTCATCGGTTATTGTTTGTAATGCCAATCACTTACCTAATGGCATGTTCCTGAATTTAAACAGCCACCATATCCAGCAAGAAATATTCAGGAACCAAATTGAGGCAAGCATCCCTTTAAAAAAACAATTATGGCAGCAAACCATTGTAGATAAAATTCGAAATCAAGGGATTTTGCTAGAAAGAATATCGGGAAATAAAAATCAGTTTGAATTTCTAGCCGGGAAAGTCCTAAGTGGTGACAGTTCTAATATGGAGGGTGTTGCGGCAAGCCATTATTGGAAGTATTTTTTTCTTACGCTGGATAATGAACTATCAGAGCAAATTGACTTTAAGCGCGAGCGTTTTGGAAATTACCCTAATAATTTTCTTAATTACGGGTATGCGATTTTACGAGCGGCAACCGCCAGAGCATTGTCAGGAAGCGGTTTATTGAATACTTTAGGAATACATCATAAAAGCAAATACAATGCTTTTGCCCTGGCGGATGATATTATGGAGCCTTTCCGTCCAATTATTGACGAAAAAGTCTATCAAATAATGGAAGAGTATAAAGAGCAGGAATTGAATACTCAAATTAAAGCAGAGCTTTTAGGCATACTCACCAGAACGGTATATTTTAAAGAAGAGAAAAGTCCGTTAATGGTAGCGCTCCAAAAAACAGCCAGTTCCTTACAGCAATGTTTCACAGGAGAAAGGAAGAAAATAAAATATCCAAAACTATGGAGCTAAATGGATACAGAATTATGTGGCTATTTGTATTCTTTGACTTACCAACCGAAACTAAGAAAGACCGGAAAAATGCATCCGGATTCAGAAACAATCTCCTTAAAGACGGTTTCAGCATGATGCAATATTCTGTTTATGTCAGGCACTGTGCAAGTGGAGAAAGTGCAGATGTACATGAAAAACGAATACATCGCTTATTACCCCCGATGGGAAAAGTCAGTGTCTTGCGGATTACCGACAAACAATTCGGCAACATCCTTAACTTTTGGGGAAAGGCAGAAGTTCCAAAAGCTCCTCAACCAACACAATTAGAATTATTTTAAAATAAAAAAATGCCTCAATACTGTGTTATCACTACGGTAAAGAAGCATTTTTATTTACGATATTTGAGTTTAAATCTTTATATATCAGCACTTATGGAGGTTGCTAATATCGTGTTTTCTAATCTTTAATCAAACCACAACTAAACGAAATAGAAACATTGGCTTGTGATCAATATCGTGTTTTCTAATCTTTAATCAAACCACAACGGGTAATGCTGAACGGAATGATTGTTCTGGAATATCGTGTTTTCTAATCTTTAATCAAACCACAACTAACATCGTACGATCCATTAATTTTGTCATAATATCGTGTTTTCTAATCTTTAATCAAACCACAACGGCAGTAGCGGCGATATAAACTTTAGCACCAATATCGTGTTTTCTAATCTTTAATCAAACCACAACTAAAGCGTTAAACATTTGTCCTGAATGTGAATATCGTGTTTTCTAATCTTTAATCAAACCACAACTAAGGACAACGCTCACAACGAGACAGGATTAATATCGTGTTTTCTAATCTTTAATCAAACCACAACTCGACAGTCATACTGATGTTCACATTCCGGAATATCGTGTTTTCTAATCTTTAATCAAACCACAACGGTGGTGGTGAATTTGAGAAAGTTTAATTTAATATCGTGTTTTCTAATCTTTAATCAAACCACAACAGGATCAATATCCTCATAAATCCCCTGTAAAATATCGTGTTTTCTAATCTTTAATCAAACCACAACAACCGGATACAATTGGAATATTCATAAAGAAATATCGTGTTTTCTAATCTTTAATCAAACCACAACTCAACGACCGTATCGGTCAGAATCTACAAAATATCGTGTTTTCTAATCTTTAATCAAACCACAACAATATTGGTAAACCGTGATAAGTCGGCTTTAATATCGTGTTTTCTAATCTTTAATCAAACCACAACTATACAGCTGCGGATAAGGATTTAGTAAAAAATATCGTGTTTTCTAATCTTTAATCAAACCACAACAGTGTATGGACCGAAAAAAATATTTTTCTTAATATCGTGTTTTCTAATCTTTAATCAAACCACAACTTGAGGTTCCTAAAACATTTAATGCTTCGAATATCGTGTTTTCTAATCTTTAATCAAACCACAACTGGAAACAGTTCCCGAAACAGAAATAACAGAATATCGTGTTTTCTAATCTTTAATCAAACCACAACTAAAAGGATTTTACGATAAAACCGTAAATGAATATCGTGTTTTCTAATCTTTAATCAAACCACAACTTATACGCCGTCCGGTTTGTGGTCCCAAAAAATATCGTGTTTTCTAATCTTTAATCAAACCACAACTACGTCGGTCATTTGGATTTTTCCCAATACAATATCGTGTTTTCTAATCTTTAATCAAACCACAACTTGTTTGACTTGTTTTTGTCAGCAGTGTTCAATATCGTGTTTTCTAATCTTTAATCAAACCACAACTTCAATGAATAAGAACATAATGCAGCCATGAATATCGTGTTTTCTAATCTTTAATCAAACCACAACGGCTAATCCCAAATATTGAAATACACGGGTAATATCGTGTTTTCTAATCTTTAATCAAACCACAACGCCTGTGTGTTTGAGGAATAAAGAATACCAAATATCGTGTTTTCTAATCTTTAATCAAACCACAACGGCTTGTGCCGACGGTCGTTGTTGGTTCAAAATATCGTGTTTTCTAATCTTTAATCAAACCACAACAGGCGGCGTAAAATTCGAAATGAATATGATAATATCGTGTTTTCTAATCTTTAATCAAACCACAACGGTTCATTCGACACTTCGCCGCCCCGTTTAAATATCGTGTTTTCTAATCTTTAATCAAACCACAACACACCAACGTTCAAGTCGCTTCAGTTCAGAAATATCGTGTTTTCTAATCTTTAATCAAACCACAACAGATCTACCGTTCCCGCTTTTATAGTTGCTAATATCGTGTTTTCTAATCTTTAATCAAACCACAACAAGTTGACTGTTTAGGTTTTTGACCTGGCAATATCGTGTTTTCTAATCTTTAATCAAACCACAACACATTACGTTCCCGACTTCGATAAAATTTAATATCGTGTTTTCTAATCTTTAATCAAACCACAACTGTCAGCGATTTAAGTTCAGATTTTACAAAATATCGTGTTTTCTAATCTTTAATCAAACCACAACGCGTAATGGATAGTTCTTACTACACCGACAAATATCGTGTTTTCTAATCTTTAATCAAACCACAACTCTGGAACTACAAACGTAAGGTTTAAGAAAAATATCGTGTTTTCTAATCTTTAATCAAACCACAACGGGAAGTAATAAGATCGATCGCCAACCTTCAATATCGTGTTTTCTAATCTTTAATCAAACCACAACCAAAGATTGTTGACTTTGTAAATCGAACAGAATATCGTGTTTTCTAATCTTTAATCAAACCACAACGGCTGTAATTCCGCCTAAATCAATATCTTTAATATCGTGTTTTCTAATCTTTAATCAAACCACAACCACAATTGAAAGTTTAACCAAATTAAAATAAATATCGTGTTTTCTAATCTTTAATCAAACCACAACTGAAAATCCTTTACAAGAAAATCAAATAGATTTTCCGTTGTGGTTTGAGATGTTTAAAATTATGAAAAAAATTATGTCAAAGAACTTTGTTAAGTTATGCTTTTTGAATTTTCCCTGAAACAGAAATTTTAACTTTTATTGGATTGAATGTAAACCAACCTGTTTTACCATTCAAAAAATTCTTAATATAAATTCGTTCATTATCGTTATTAATTGTAGATGTTTTTGCAATTCTAAAATAATAATCTCCTGAAGTAAATTTTTGAACCCTATACAAATGCTCTTTTAATATTTCATAATCTAGATTATCCCAATTGACTTCATCTTCGTTTAATCCCAATAAAAACATATCATTTATATGTAGCGTAGTAACAATTTCTTTTCCGTCAATTGGTAATTGGTAAGCTGATTGTCCTGTTCTTTTTCGTTCTACAACAGTCCAAAAAGTAACAACCTCTTCTTTTAAATTTCCTTTTTCATCTTTGTAAATTAAAACATGATGATTTTTCATTGGATTAACCCATTGATTCAAGTTATCTTTTAACTGTTCCGCTCTACCTATATTTTCCTTCATTCTCACTTTCAAAATCGGAACCGGTGCTCCATTTTTATTTGGTAAAAATATTTGTGGTTGTTTTATTCCGTTTTCATCAATAATAAAATAAGTGTTAGCAGGAACTTTATCTTTTACAAAACCACCTAATTCATTTACTCTTTTCAAAATTAACAATCGCGTCGTTTCATCTACAACCTTATCAATCTGTTTTGCTGTTTCTAAACTTTCAATTGATTTTCTAACATGATAGGCTTCTTCTCCATTAAAATTTCTTTTTCCAAAAACGGTTTCTTTATGCAATTGTCCACGTGCAGCAACACCAGCATTCTTATACTTCAAGCCATTTTTTTCAGTGATATGAGTTCTAACCGTAATATCATTAGAAACTTTTTTATGTGAAATCAATATCTTCTCTACTGCTTTTTCGGCATCATAATTAAAGGTTTCCCATGGTAAGGGAAATTGTTTTAAATCATATGTTCTGTTGTATCTGTTCCATTTTGATAATTCCTGAACGTAAGAAAGTTTTGTACATGCCATAACCAAGGCATCAATCGCATGATGACGATGGTCTTCACGAGTTTTAGCATTTTCTTCATTCAAAATATGATTTAAACCCCATTTTTGTCTCAAATTAGAAGTAGCTTGACCAGGAGAAACAATTACATTTTTGCAAACTTTAGATAAATAATTTTTTGCTTCTTTACTTATATAACGCGTGTCATTTAATTGTCGGGAAGAAAAATCATCATCAAATTTTAGTTGTACAAATCGTTTGAATTTTTGATATGCATTTGGATATTCTTTGGTGTCTGAAAATAATTTTAAAGCTCTTTCTTTTCTTGCACTCCAATCTAATTCATCGTTTCCGTAATATTCAAATGGTGTTTTGTTTCCTTTTTTTATGTTTTCTGTTCCTAAACACAAGGTTTTATTAGAAAAACTATCATTTAAAGATTTACTCCATGGATGAATATGTTCTATTTGCCATTTGTTTGTAAACAATTCATTTATTGGTATTGATAAACCCGTGTAAGGACAAGTTCTTTTACACTCTTCCCAAAGTTTAAACTTTAAAATGTTGTCATGAGATAAATTAGTATATTTCAAAACCTCAGCTTTCACTCTGTCATTTTCTCTTTCTAAACGCTGTTGGTCTCTACGAATTTGTTGTCTTTGTGATTTCGATATTTTTAAATCACGAGCCATTTCTACTTTTATTTCTTCAATTTTACCGTGTTCATCAATTAGTTCACTTACTAATTTTCGTAATTCGAACAAAGCAGTAATTACAATTGGATTTCTAATTGCTTGAATTTCTTTATCAGCATCTTTATCTATTGGTAATTTTTCTAACAATTCAGTAACATCAATAGTTGCAGAATGATGGTATAATTTTCGAAGTTGATTATCTGAAATATTGTAATCGTTTCGTAAAATATCTTTAACAATATCAATAAAACCGCCTTTAGTCTTAGAACGAACGATCCCTTCAATATTATCAATTAGATAATTTCTTTTCTCTTCAGATGATTTTTCCCAATCTGAGCCAAAAACATTTTTAATTCCTCCAAGTACAACTGCAACATCATAGGTGAAACCTATTTGTAAAAACGGTAAAATATTAGAAATCGCTTTTCGGCTTAAACTTGAATAACCATCTTTGACATTGAATTTAGAAATAGCAGTAGCTTGTTCATCTGTAAAATTCCAATTTTTAATAGCGTATTCTTTTAAATTGGACTTACTATCAAAAAAATATAAAACGTGCCAAATATCTTCCTGTTCTTTTTCTGAAAAATCAAACCATTTTTTTCCAAAATACTTTTTGCTTGATAAATGAGAAATTGTATAAGTCCCAACAATTTTATCTTCATCTTTATAGTTGAATTTGAATTCGGCGCTTTCTTTTCCGATAACTTTTCTGATTTTCTTGAAATCAGGTTTTTCATTTACGTATAGAAAGTCAACAATTTTTTCTTTTTCTTCCGGCGAAATTTTCTTTCCGTTATATTCGACTGTATTTAGCCATTGCCAAATTCTGAATTGTTCAAATGGAATGGCACTAATTGGACATTTAGTTTTTGTAGGTTCAAAAGAACAATTTCCAACTAAATGTTTTTGAGAACGTAATGGCCTTTGATGGAATAAAATCCCATCCTCTTTGTAACCATCTAATTTTCTTCCTCCAAAAAGTGTTTTCAAATCTTCATTTAAATTAGAATGAAACTGCGATTGTTTGCTCCAAATTAATTCAAATTCGTCAACATACATTTTACGAGTTGTATATCTGTTTCTGATTCTTTCCAAACCATCTTTGAAAGGTTGATTTTCTTTTGGATAAATTTCAAATAAATAGGAACCTAAGGTTTTATCCTTAATACTTTCTTGCGTTTCTGTAATACCAATTTTGCTTTCTTTCGGATTTCCTTTAAAAATTGCTCCGTCATCAGTTCCGCCTTTTCTACTGTTGCTTAAAAAACCGCGTCTTTGTATCAAATGATAAAAAATCCTGCCGATTTCTTCTAAAGATAATTTTTCAGTTAAAGATTTATGTCTAAGCTCGTAAGGATTTAATGCAAACCAACCCGATAACTTATCCGATGGGAACTGTTTAGTATTTCTCCAATTTTCAAAATCAGAAGCAACCATAGGGCACATTTTATTATCAGAAAGTGCTCTTAGTAAAATTTTCTTTCTCAATCTTCTTCTAAAAAATTGTCTTCTTACACCTCTTGCTCCTGTTCTTCCCGCATTTTTAGACATTTCTCTTCCTTCTCCTTCTCCTAAATTCTCAACTCCCATTGGGAAGATCCTACTCCCAACACCTAAAATTTTGTCTAGTTTGTCATCAACAATTGCCCAGCCAATACTATTTGTTCCCAGATCCAACCCTAAAATCTTTGCCATATCATCCAAAATTTAATACTTCCGAAAACTACAAATAAAAAAATTAACATAATTACGGTTTTCCGTATTCAAGAAGGCGCTTTTTTATTTACATTTGTTTCTGATTAAAATTTCTAATCTTTAATCTTATCACAATAAGGCTACATGCCGTAGGTGAAAACCTTTAGTCCTGCTTCGGTGGGACTTTTTTGTTACGAATCTTTTGTTTTATAGATATTGTTCGGAAGCCCAAGAGTTCTATAAAATAAACTCACTTATTAAACTAATTTTCAGATAGTATTTTAATCATAATGATAGTTTTTATGACTCGCTCCTGTTCGAGCCTAATAAGCTTTATCTTTTTAATTTATAAACTACCTAACCCGAATAAAATAATCATAATTATTATTGCCACGATCACACAACCTGTGTTCAATGTTTGTAAAAAGCATCCTTCTTTCGATGACTTAACAGAGACAGTTGTTTGATTACTCGAACTAGACATATTATTACTACCCTGAATTCGTTTTGCGTTTATTGGATATGCACATTTTATGCATTTTTCAGCCCTGTCAGATATTTGTGTATTACATTCAGGACAATTAATTAAAGCCATAATTTATAGTTGTTTTATCATTGAATTGTGTGGATATCCTACTGTATTGTTTTTACTAATTTAAACTTGTCGGATAATCTTCTGCTATTATATCTTCAATCGTCCTGACTTCTATCTGCGAATTCAACTTTTCTAATAATGCCAGTGTTTCCCGATACTGCATTGCTTCGGGAAGAATTGTAAATTCAGCTTCAAAACCAAGCTCTGAAATCTTATTTTCAATTTCTTCTAAACTCACGTTAAAAAATTCTTTTCTGTAATTAAGCATATTTACTTTTTTATTTGAAAATGCTTTATGCAATTCATTTTCCAAAGTTCTTGCTTCATCAGAATATATCATCGCGTGGACATCAAATTGGAATGGCACTGATGCATCACCAAGTTCCCGGACACGATCAATTGGCTCTAGTCTTCGGGTCATGCCAATTTTATATACATTTTCACCGAAAGAGCCTATGTTTGAAATAATATAGACGTGTCCACGCTTTGTTTGTTGAGCCATTGATATGGCACGCTCTTTTTTCTCCTGTGCAAAAAGCAACTCCTGTTCTAAAACCAGAATTTTTGAATTCAATTGCTCTTGTAATTCGCCGGTTGCCTTTTCAACTTCTTTTCTTGCTTTAAGTAGTGCTCGTTGAAAAGTTTCTTCTTCTTTTTCAGCCTGTCTTTGTGCTTGCTCAAATTCCCTACGGGCTTTTTCTTCTTCCCTTAGTTCTTCCTGTATTGCACGCATTTCTTCTTTTTCCGCTTGACGCTTAGCCTGATATTCATATTCAAGAGTGATTTCTTTTAGTTTTAAATCTAAATATTTATACGACAAGCTAACTGACTGGCTTTCTCCCAATTTGTTGAGGGTTTCATATGATTTTTGTACTCGTTCCTTGATCTGGTTGATATTATTCCATTTGACTTTTGCAATTAAAGTACCGCATTCCCCATTGAATGCTCTAAGGACAAGTTTAATAAATCTTTTGGTTGAAGCACGCCCTTTTGCTTCGCTTCCGTCAATGGTCCAGGTTGTACTGCAAGTTGCCGCTGATTCAGATTGTATCATCGATTTTTGCTTTTCGATGATTCTGCTTTGCTCTGATCTGTACTCTTCGGATTTTTCAAAATCGTATACCGGTTCATAAATTCCATACTCAATTAAATCCAATTTAGATTCAAATAATCCAACATCTTTTCGTAGTCTGGTATAAGTTTCCAGTGCGGTTTGGTAGTCTAAATTTAACTTATCAAGGTCATTTTGAATATTTTTTATTACTTGAGTTTTATTTTCTGCAATAGAATTTAGTTCAGCTTCTTTAGCTAATATTAAACTTTGGAATTCATTTCTATTCTTCTCGATCTCAGCTTCAATATTTATAATTGGTTGATATTTTACAAGCTGTTCTTTGAGGAATTTAATCTCGAGTAATTCTTTTCTTTTTAAAAAATCTAATAGTCCCATTTTTAATGTGTATCAGTTTAAACGGATTTTTTAATTTGTTATAAATTATTATTGCTTAGAGATAAACTCTTTCACAACTTCATCCATATCTGCCGGCAACTCAGCGGTATGAATTTCATAGCGTTTAACCTTCATCGCCTCAAACCACTTGGTCCAGTAAGCTTTAATGACGTCTTCTTCATACGGATTTTTAGTATTTGGATTAATTCCCAAGACTAAAATTTCCAGATTAGATAAATCTGCATTTGCCTTAATAAAGCCAAAGTTTCCTGAATGGAACTTATCAGCCCAATTTGGTGTATTAAACCCATTTTTACGAATCACTTCGGGTGTGAGAAAAGAAGTTTCATTATGTTCCGTCATTCTAGAGTTCTCATAATAAATATATCCATCGGTAAGAATGATAAGGATATTACGATGATCTTTTTCAATGCAGTATTGGTTAATTTTGGTTTTAAAGAACTTCCATGTGTCTGAGCCTATGTAGTTATTATCCTTAATAGCTAATTGATACAGTTGTAACGGTTTCTCTTTATATTTTTTTTCAGCACTGTTGATCAATTCATTGGAGACATTTTCCTTGGTAAGGGATATTTTCAAATCTTTTGACATAGAATTTATTTCAGGATTTAATGGAGCAGGATCAAAGAATAATTGAATTTTATCATCCATCTGCTTGATTTTCTTTCCTTTTATATGCTCACTGAATGCTTCTGAAACAGACATGATATATCCTACGTCACGCAGGTGATATGGCATAGTTGTGTTTGGATATTTTTCTGGACTTATCCTGTCAGATAAATCCAAAAGAATACTCACATTCCAGTTTCGTGATGTATCTTTTGTGGGCTTTTTAGGATTTTCTACGATGTCATGTTTACACGAAAGAAGAAAAATGAGCGTAAAAAAAAGCATAATACATTTAAATTTCATAAGGCTAATTTTTTGAGTAAACTAAATGTTGATGGTCGGGTTGTAAAAGATTAAGCTCTTTTAAATGTTCCAATGATATCAGCTCACAGTTTTCCAGGAGATCTGACTTTTCTTTGTAAGGAAGTGCTATCTCAGTACCAATAGCCTGATACCATCCTTCTTTAAATTGATGGTGATAATTGAGATATTCTTTTACAGGAAAAATAAATCCATCTATCTTTGATTGTAAAATGGTTATTTCCCCCTGAAGTGTTGCAACTTGTTGCTTGAAATCAGTGATTTTTTCAGAATTTTCATTTTTCAGCTTTTCAAGATTAAGAATCTCTTCTCTTTTAGCACGAACAAATACTCTTATTTTGTCTATGTTTTCATGTTCTTTCATTGTGAAATCAAAGACTAATCCCCAAATAATATACACCACAAATCCGGCAAAAATGATCATCCAAAATTGAGACTCCCCAATCGCAACCTTCAAATTATAAGGAGGTGAATTTAAAGTTTTATTAAAATCATAAATTTTCTGTTCAATGGAATACGCTAATAACGCGTCAAAAAGGAATGTAGTTGTGAAAAGAGCAATCATTCTGAACACATTTTTAATCCCTTTTCCTTTTTGCATCATATGTATTGCATAACCAAGTCCCATAAAAACAAAAGGGATTGTGATTACCAGGACACCTTCAAGCCAGCTGGCATTAAATGCGTTTGTAAGTGCATCAGCGTCAAAAATAGCGGCTGATAAGCTGTCATCGTTGAAGTTTTTGAAAAAAGCAGAATAAGTTGCTGATATATAAAAAACTAATAAATATAGGGTTATCGGAAGTAACAAAAATAATCCGATATAAAATGGTACTCTTTGACCTTTTCCATTTTCAATAAATTTATCGGGATTATGCTTTACCTCAACAATTTCTTGTTTTTTATTATCAATGGAAATGTCATAATCTTGCTCTTTCTTTTCATAAACTCCTATAGCTATTTCACATTTTTTTAATTCTGTACGTTCTTTCTCTTGCTCTTCTTTATAAGGTTGTTTGAGTCTTTCCTGCTCAAGTTGTTGCTTTCTGCACTGGTCTTCAAAACTGCTAAAGAGATTTTGCAGACAAGCCCGAAGCACAATCGGTTTTCCGGTTGCTTTTACAGAGGCCGCCCATCCGCTCTGATAATAGGTAATTCTAATTTGCTCCCTATCTTCTGCATTCTCTTCATTTAGTGAAGCAATTTGAGATTCTTCCACTTTCTTTAAACTAAATAATTGTTGAAGTGATTTCATAACCTTATGTATTTAATTGGTTAATAATTTCGTGCTTAGCGACACCTTTCTGAACACATTCCACTAAATAATCAGCTAGATCATCGATATTTTCATCGAGGAATTGAAATTTCCTGCAATACTTTTTTAATGTATTCATTTCATCGTCAGTGATTTTTTCGTCTGCCCAAATAATACGTGTTAGATCATACAGGTATTCAATTCGGGTATTCAAATCTTCGGGGAGGTTTATTTCCTGGCTTACAGGATTCAGAAATAATTTCTCAAGTTCCTCTTTTGGAATTCCGCGTTCATCTGCAAAATAATAAAGCATTTGCAGTTCAAGAGCGTTAAAGTTATCGTCTGTTAAAGCCATTTGGTACATTCTAAGAAAATGACTTTTCAATTCAGTAGTTAAGAAGTTTTCCATAATTGTTTATGATTATTAATTCAAATATTTCAAAAAGACATACCCTTCAATATCACTTCCATGAACTTCAACCAAAGCCCAATCACCTGAAACCTGTTTAAAATAAACATAGTCCCCATTTTTTAATGTTTCCAGGATATCATAACTCATACCTGGTCCTTTTCTCACATTGACTGTTTTAGCAATGACTGATAACGTTTGATCCTTGTAATAAGAAACTCTAGAAGTGATACCGTATGATTTAAAAGATGAAGAAGTTTTTCGTGATTTTTTATAGCCCTTCTTTTTTATCGGAGTGTAGTCATTGGAAGAACTGCAAACACCACAGCTCCCCCCATTGCTACAATGCGCACAACGAGAGCAATTTGTACATGCCGTACAATATGCAGAACCCGTACATCTCCCTACTTTGCTCTCACAACAAGAAGCAATAAGTTTCGTGGAGCTTTTTTGTGAATGTAGATTTATTGAAAAAACAAATAAAACCACTATATATAATAATTTAGAGTTCATATGATTATTTTAAATATTTAATAAAAATGCTAGTATAAGTTCAATCATTATAACCAGGATACATCCACCTGACTTTCCAAACGAACCTCGATAACTCGTCCCGGAAATACCCGTTTTTATCAAAAATCCTTTCGTGTTGATTGAGCCAAATTTTGTCCTTAAACTTGGCGTAATTCCAGATGTACTTACATTAAGACCTAACCCTTTTCCAATATTAATACGCCTGCTAAATCTGAAACCCATGATCTACGAAGTATGACAGGATTTACAGCAAAAATAGCATCCGTTGCTTTTCGAGTAAGTTTTCTTTGCTTCAGAAACAGCACCCGAACAGGATGAGAAATAGCCTAAATATAATTTAGAGCTTGGCATAAATGAGCAACCTTCTGCATGAACTTCATGATCCCCATTAGCTTGACCATTTGTATTTACGTAATAATTTTTCATAATCTTTTCTTTATGATTAAACAGTTATATTTTACTTCTCATACCCACAAACGGTTAAGCCATAACCTTCTGCGGTTTTTACACTAACTTTTTCAATTTTGTGTTTGCAGCGTTTGAGTCCGCGGCAACTTTCATCATAGTGATAGCGCTTTGCGCCGGCACTTTTGCAGATATACACATCATTTGCGTCGGTCGATTCAACTGCGATTTCGGGAACTTGCTGTTCATTTGTGTCCGCAGCCGGAGCAACAATTGAACTTGTTTGGATACTGTTGGATTCTGATTTGGCATTACCTTTACAGCATACCATAAATGTGGCATACAGTAGCAACAACCCCAAACGGAGCATGGCTTTAGTTTTCATAATGTTTTAGTTTTATTGGCTAAAAGGCGGGTAATTGGGGATACTAAGTGGCGGATAGTTTTGTTTTGATGTACACAGGTAAAGAAACCAATGCAATTTTATTTAAGTCTGACTTTTGGATAAAACAACAAATAGTATCGGTTAAAGACTTACAATTAATTATTCTTTACTATATGAAAATAGCTTTTTCTGCTCAAGTTCAGAATTTCATCGTATTGTACTAGAGCGATTTAATTCTTTATGAATGCGTTGAATTACTTTCACGGTTCAAACATACATTATTTGAAGATTGCTTTTGTACGGAAATCCGTACTATGAGAATTATTTTTTTATTTTCCTTGAAAATAGTACTATTTCCGGAAAAAAAATCTGTCATCCCGAATGAGTGCCTCGACTGCGCTCGGCATGACAAGCCTAACATAAAACATTTTTATTATAAAAAGACACTCCCTTTATCAAACACACTGTCATCCCGAGCGCAGTCGAGGGACATTTTTTATTTAAATAGTATTGATACTCATGAAGTGCCTCGACTGCGCTCGGCATGACAAGCCTAACATAAAACATTTTTATTATAAAAAGACACTCCCTTTATCAAACACACTGTCATCCCGAGCGCAGTCGAGGGACAATTTTTATTTAAATAGTATTGATACTTATGAAGTGCCTCGACTGCGCTCGGCATGACAAGCCTAACATAAAACATTTTTATTATATAAAAAGACACTCCTTATCGAACATATTGTCTTCCCGAGCGCAGTCGAGGGACAGTTTAATTGGATTTATCTTTCAATCCTGTACACCAATTTTATGAAGTTTGATGTGGTTACCGGCGTATTGGCAACCTTGATTTTTTCGTTCCACATATCTGCCGGATATTTTGTTTTAAGATCGGTTCGCGGCAGGAAATTAGCCGAATATTGTATCGAAAAACTATCGCTTATATCCCACTGCAATGCTAGATTCAATGCCATCGACAGGTGTGACGACTTATTATCGCCGGATAGGCCGCCGCCCCAGGTTCCATGTCGGTCTATTAATGAGGGTTCGATACTTGGAATGAAAGTAGTTTTGATTTCATTGCGGGAAACATACGCATACAGCGGGAAATGATAGCCGGCTCCAACAAAATAACGTCTCAAATCTAAAACCGGAAATGCTTCTGTACCCAAACTTACTTCTATATTTTGAGACACCATCGTAAATTGAACTACGTAGTTAAGTTGCGAAGAATTATCTGTTACTCCGGCTCCAACAATGTTATTTATATCAACTCCAGCAGAAAATGACATATAATTATCCTGTGAAAATACAATGGTAGGGAGTAATAAAAATAATAAGTTTTTCATTTTTTTCAATTATTTACGGATGTCTGATTTACATAAATAGATAATCTTACGATGAGAATTAAACACACGAAAATGCAGCCCGGTCAGGATTGATTTAGTGAATGCACTTATCATTGTAAAAATTTCAATTAACAGTATCTCGGACTTTACCAATCAACTGTTCAAATTATTTATAGTTTGCATGAATTGATGTAAATACTATTACATCTTCAATAATCTATAAACTATCAGGCTAACAAACAGCACTACAACTAACAGGCTGTTACACGATTTGGGGTTTTCGTGCTTCAAACTTAAATCTTTTTAGGATTACTTTATTACGGAAATCCTTACATAACCAAAAAAAACGATGAAATACAAATAATTTTATAATAAGCCAGTGAGGCAAGAGTTTTTGTAAATAAAATTGATGAAAGAAAGTTTAAATTAATCCAAGATCTTTTGCAACACTAACCAAATGAACGGTGTTCTTTGCTTTTAAAGATATCCGAAGGCGGTTAATGGTTTTCTCTATATAACTCGAGCTTCCGGGTTTTTCTTCCTGCTTAAGTTTTTCGGCAATTTCCAATTGAGTATAGCCTTGACCCAAGAGATAAAGGAGGCGGAGTTCATATTGGGAAATTTCCGGTACGGAAGAATTGTTGATAATATGAGCAAACTGTGGCGGAAAATAGCTTTCTCCACTTGAGATTACCTTAATTGCCGTCAGTATTTCGTTGGAACTATTACGGCCTTTGCAAATAAAACCATTGATTTCAATGTCACTAAAAAGCCTGCGGATCTTATTTATTTTATCCTCGACAGAATACACGAGTATTTTTATTTCGGGTTGCAACGCACGAACAGCTTCTGCTAATTCTTCGCCATTTTTTAGTTTTACAATGCGATGGTCTTCGGTAAAAGACAAATCTGTAATCAGCAAATCAAAAGGCTCGCCTTCATGAAATGCTTTTTTGAATTTGATCAGGGCTTCATCGCAATAGCGCGTCTGCACTACTTCTACTCCGTCATTTTCTTTTAGAATCGCTTCGAGTCCAAGACCAATACTGTCAATATCTTCGGCGATTAATATTTTCTGGATCATGATTTTATTTTAACGGAAGAACGAAATGCATCCTGAAACCCTTCCCTGTTTGGTTTTCAAATGTATAGTTTCCTTTGATATCGCGAATACGGTTTTCCATAATCAGCATGCCGTTTTTTAAAATTTCTTTGCTTAACAGCGTTCCTTCCCCGTCATCACTGTAATGAACAGAAATATTTTTTTTGTCCTGGCTGAAATTTAAGACCACGCGGTCGGCATGACTGTGCTTTTTCATATTTGCCAGAAGTTCCTGTATGATCCGGTACAATGCTATCTTTATTGGCGGTGCGATTTTTTGCCATTCTATCACATCAAAACCTATTGTAAGAAGCGTTACTTTTCCACTGTAGCCTTGCATCATGTCCTTTAATTGCGCTGCAAAACCAGAGTTTGTGTCGATTGTGCTGTTTGCTCGGGAAAAGTCGCGCGTTCTTGAATAAATGTTGTCAAGATTATTTAAAAGCACTTCTTTGTTGTTGTTTTCGGACAGGTTTTGAACTTCGGCAAATGCAATTACGTCGAAAACATCATTGGCAAGCTCGTCATGTATTTTCCTTGAAATACGTGTTTCGGTCTTGTAAGCTTCAAGTTTTCTTGCGGTTGCATTTCGCCTGCGAATTATATAAACCACAAACATTCCGGAAATGAAAAGCAATCCAATTGCAATTCCGTACAGCAGTTCTTTTCGTTCATTATACAAACTTTGCATTTTGAGTTTTGCATTCTCCTGATCCGATTTCCTGAAATTATATTTGTGCATTGCAAATTCGTTCTTGGCAATCCTTCGCAACGATGTAATACTGTCGTTTAATCTTTCATATTGCAGGAATGCCTTTTTTGATTCCGTTCCGTTTGTGAGTTTTACCAATTGCATAAGAGCATCAATGCGCTGGTCAATACTGTTGACATTCGTAGCGGTTTGCAGGGCTTTTTCAGAATATGCTTTTGCAATCGCAGGATTTTCAGTTTTGTAATAATCCGATAAATCAAGATAGCTAAAAGGCAGATCCTGGTAATTGCCGTTTGCTTCTCGGATTTTTAATGCGTGTTGCATTTTATCTACACCTTTATTCGGATTTGCACCATTTTCAGCAAAGCCAAGATTATGAAGCACGCGCGCATGTTCATCAGGATTTGAAAGTATAGTTGGGCGCTTGAGCAAATTTTGTAGTATTGTGGCAGCCTTTACGTATTGCCTTTCCAGAATATAAACATACGCGATATTATTGCTTATAATGTCTTTTCCGAGTTCATCTTCATTCATTTTTAAGGCATTTTGATAGCTTTCTCTGGCATTTGGATATTGCTGCAGACAGGAATATGTGATTCCGAGAAGGTTGTAAGCCTGCATTTTGTAGTCGTTCCGATCACTCGATGTTAGAAATGCCAACGCTTCAGTTGCAGTTTCCTGACTTCCGGCATAATCGTTAAAAATATTTGCAATTTCGGCCATGTTTAGCAATACGTATGCGATCCTGAGACTGTCTTTAGTTTTATCGGATTCAATTTTAGATTCTTTATAGGAATCATAAGCCTTGTTATATTGCTGGTTTTTCTTGAATACATCGCCTTCGCGAAGAAACAAACTGCTTTTTTGTTTCGGTTTTATGGCCCATGATTTTAGCTTTGAAAGATATTTCTGAATACTGTCGGGATAATTTTCGTGGATTATGTCGAATTCCGTTACAACAGCCTGGAATCGCAAGCTATCGTTTTTGATATCATCAGAAAGCACAAATGCTTTTCGTGTTGCAATGAGGCGTTCATCCGCCGAAAGATTGTAATCCTTTGCTATGGTAAGTTGCGCAGAAATTACGGAAACATCTTTATCTTCCGACTTTCCGCAACTTAAAAACAGGAAAATAGTGCATAAAAAAATTGGGGAATACCACTTCATAATTAAAGTATATTCCCCGAAAGTACTAAAAAAAAAGAATCTGGCTTAACCCGGACATCCAGGACATGGAGGTGGTGGTGGTTTTATAGGCACATTTCCGTTTCCGCCGGTATCATCGGCTTGTGGTCCTTGGATTTCTGTGTCAGTTCCCAGACTGTCCTGCGTACAGGATGCCATACTCACGCTTAGGGTAAGAATCGAAAACAATAATATTTTTTTCATTTTGATAAATTTTGAATTAAACATGGGTATGGCTGTCCGGTTTCTGATCCGGATTTGTAAAGCGATACCGTTAAGCGGATTTTCCGCAGTTTTTTTGGGAAGTGCAGCGGGTGAAGACAGTAAAGCAGGAATTATACTTCCCGGATAACTTTACTAAACTGTTCTGCCACACTGTTTTTAGAATTCGTTTTGTACATTTGCGCTGGTTGCAGGACAGCGCGGTAACAAATTCTGAGACAAAGGAATTGTAGTTCTACCGTAGTATTGGTAAGGGTTTCCGATATTTCCGGTTATTTCCGATACTTCCGAAAATTCCATTTAATTTCATAAATGATTAAAATGATTTTGACCTCAAAAGATTATCTAAGAGCTGTACTTTCTAAATTTGAACTGGAGAAAAGAGGAAATTATGGTTCATTTTTTTTGAATCCATCACCTGCTGAACTTTTAAATCTTTGCCTGATTATTTATGATAAAGGCTTGAGTAATGCTGACAAAGCGACTTTTGCAAATTATTTTCAGCCAAAACACGATACCGATTTAAGAAAGACAATTGTTGATTATATAAGTAGCGATTTTAAAGCAATCAATTTTTTTCTGATTGGAAAAACGAAAGAGCCTAATCTCAAGAATTTGGAATTAGTTGCGGTATTAGTAGATTTTAATCCGCGACCATTATCAAAATTTCTGGATGAAGGTCGACAGCAGCAACAAATCAGAGATGAGGTTTTTGTTAAAGATGAGGTTTTTGAAATTCCATCTAAAGAAGAGGGAATTATTACTGAAAATCTTGGAAAATCTAAATGGAGAAAAATTTTGCCATATGCTACCTTTATTCTTGGTTTTATTTTCATCGGATATTTATTCAGTACTTATACTACAAAACAATGCATGCAGTGGCAAACCGATCATTACGAACCAATCGATTGTCAGGAAGTTTCTAAATTTGAAACACCAATCGTGGCACTGAAAGAAGAATTATTACATTTCAGGCAGCTATATCCTAAAAAAGAAGATCCGTTTATACAAAACGGGCAGCCGATAATCTGGTACAGTAAAAAGGATAATGTGGTGGAATTTTTTAATGCCGATGGAAAGCATCCGATAAACGGGAAAAACTTAGGACCTGTAAATTTTTACATCATGCACAAACACGGACGCTGACGTACTATTATAAAACACAGTGCGCCTGTATTTTCGCACTAAAGTTATTCCCCTAAAATTATGCTCGTTTTGGCAACACTGTGTTTATTCAATTTATTATGGCAATAAATCTTCGCAAATAAATGATTTTAATACGTTGTTTTTGTACGGAAATCCGTACTCGAGAGCTTTTATTCTGATCTTATATTAAAAATTTCGTGGATTGTATTCTTGTATTCCGTTTTCGTCTTAACTCATAAACATAAAAAAAAGGAGAATAAATCTCCTGATAATTATTGATGGCATGAGTAAATTCAGCTTTGCTGTACTATAACTTCTACTATTTTTCCCGAAGCCGCCTCGCAAAAATCAAGTCCGGAATAATCCGGATTGTAGCCACCGATATAAGGAACAGCCATAATATAAATCTGATCGTTAAACGCACCATACGCGTCCACGACCTGAAAATGATCGTTGATCGTGATTCCGGAAACCTTTAGATAATAGTTTCCAGCGTCACTTTTTATTACGGAATTATTGGTACTCATCGCTGTCATTCCTTCGCTTGCCGACTTAAATTTAATCATCGCCGGACTAATGACTTTATCCGTAATCAGGCTTTTGAAGGGAAAATCTTCGTACGATAGATGCGGCTGCCCAACACAATCAATAAATGTTTTATAGTAGGTTGACTGTTCTTTTCCGTGTTCATCTTTATACGTATAATTGATGCCGCCTTTTTGTTGTATTTCAATACTGCTATCGGATCCGACCGGAATAATTTCCAGAATTCCGGCTTCATGCAAGGCCAGCATTTCACGGCAAGAAGCCTGCGGAACAAATGCAATTACGATGGAAATCAAAGGCATTAAAACTTTCTGCAAACGTATCATGTCTTCAGCGGATAAGTATTTTGCCGGATAATTCATTGCAAAACTCAATACTGCTAACATTTCTTTCCAATAAACAGATTCTTTTCGTTTGATGGATTTTTCAGCTTCCTTGTATTCGGCTTTCAAAAGCAGGAAAGGATCCAAATGTTCACGCAATTCGAGCATCGCATGCACAAAATCCTCAATGCTCATGTGCTTAATGTAGTCATAAAATTTCGGGTCTTTCTCCAGAAATATGCGCTTAAAATCCTTTTCAAACAAATAATCAAGCGACAGAAAGCCATCATTTTCCAGTCGGTGCGCGTTGATTTCCTCTGGAGTCAATAATGAATCATTTTGGAGATGCGTGTCTTCCAGATGAAATCGTACTGCCGGTAATAATCCGCTTCTGGAATGCATAACGATCTTAAAATCGCCCATATCATCTGCCGGATTGAAATGCAACAAGCCGTTTTTTTCAGAAAAGCTACCGTTTTGGCGGGCTAATGTCCGGATTGCATCAATTGCTGTTAGTGAAGAACCTTTTATCGCAACCGGATGATTGAGCTTTATCGCAAGTTTTGAAGGCGGATATGGAGAATCGAAATAACCCGGAACTTTTCCTTCATAGGTTTTAGGCCAATTGTGACCGCTGCAAATAATGACACTGTCAAATTTATGCAATTCGGCGTTTGAGGTTTCAATCCAAACCTTATTATCAGAAGTTTTATGCACAATATCAATTACATCCGTTTGCAGATGTACGTGCGTTTCCAGTCCGTTTTTTTCTGCTATTTCAAAAAGCATATCAAACTGAGCCGCTAAATATTGCCCAAACAATAATCTTGGTAAAACCCTGTAATCATTGAATTTATCTTTATTTATCTTGAACAGATAGAGCGTTTCCTGTGGAATTGTTTTAATCCATTCGCTGATAGGCGTAACGATTTCGGGAATTTCGTTCCCCGATACATTTGTGATGTGCTCATAATTAGAGCCTTCGGCACTGTAAGGCATTCCGGCTCCAAGGTAACTTTTTCGCTCAAAAATAGATATTGCAACATCTTGTGATGCGGCATCAACAAAACGTTTGTACATAAACATTCCACTTGGTCCGCCGCCAACAATGGCAATTCTTTTTTTCATTGTGATTTATTAAAGCTACTATTAAAATATAAGTCAAATGTCTGCACTAACAGTAAATTAGAGGTTATACCATTTTTTAAATCTCTTATATTTAAAGCAATTCTGATAAACAATTAACAATAAATGGCTATTGAGGTGCTTGTGGCGTTTCCTCTTTCTTTTTATCTTTTAAAGTATCCGACAATGCAGGATGCTTTTCAATAAAAGCGTCTTTCCGAGCTTTTGCTTCTCGTTTTTTCTGCTTGCTTTCTGCAGCTTTTTTACGAGCTTCTTTTGCCGCAGCACGTTCAGTCGCGCGTTGTGTTTCTCTTGGAGCTTGCTGCTGTAGTTGGTCGTCGTTTGGCTGTTGCGTATCTTGTTGAGCAAAACCGGCGGTTGCAAATACGAACATTACAATACAAAGGAATATCTTTTTCATGACTTATAATTTTTATTAAAGATACGGTTGATTTAAGCATTCATTATTATGTCATTATTGGTATTTGTTGTACAATTACTTTATTAAAACGATTGAAATTATCCAACAATTGTAGCTGCTTTTTTGGAGATGCCAATTTTTATAAATACATTTATTGTCCCAAAAATAAGATTCATGAAGTACAAGAACATATTGTTAATCGATGATGACGAGGACGATTGCGAAATCTTTCTAGCGGCTATCACTTCTGTTTCTGAAGATGGTAATTACACCGTTAAAAATGATGCGCGTGAAGCCTTGAACCAATTAGAAAAAGGAGTCTTGACGCCAGATCTGATATTTCTCGACCTCAATATGCCGGTAATGAATGGTACGCAATTCCTTTCAGAAGTAAAAAAGAGAGAGCATTTAAAAGATATTCCTGTGATTATCTTTTCGACGTCGTCTCATCCTGATATCATCAGGCAATCAATGACTGTAGGTGCATATGATTTCATTACGAAACCAAGCGACTTCAACCAAATTATCCGAATCTTTGAATCTATAATTATTTAAAATTGCAACACAATTCCAGAAGCGACAACGCTTTTCCTTTTCTTCGCGGTAATAGTGAAATGGAAGAACTTACCCGTTCATTCAACTGGAGTGGCACTGCTGTTGGATCGCCGGAGCAATGGCCTCAAAGCCTGCGGACTTCTGTATCAATTGTACTTCAGTCAAAAGCGCCCATGTTACTTTTTTGGGGCGATGATATGACGCAGTTTTACAACGACGCTTTTCGCGTTGGCTTGGGCGAAAATGGCAAGCATCCGAAAGCTCTCGGACAAAAAGCTGTTGATTGCTGGTCAGAAGTTTGGGATATTATTCACCCAATGCTTGAGCAGGTTCGCACCACCGGTGAAGCCGTATGGAAAGAAGATCAACTGATTCCTATTTACCGTAACGGACAAATCGAAAATGTTTACTGGACTTTTAGTTATAGCGCTGTAATTGGGGAAAAAGGAAATGTTGAAGGCATACTGGTCGTGTGCACTGATACTACCGAAAAAATTAAAGACACAGATAAAGTACGCACTTCTGAAAAGCATTTCCAAAACCTGATAAGCGAAGCAACCGTTGGAATTATTGTATTAATTGGGGACGACTTAAAAGTTGAAATCGTTAATAATGCCTACGGTAAATTCGTTGGACTGACTCCTGTGGAAATGATCGGAAGACCTTTATTTTCAATCATTCCACGTGCGGAAGAAGAATTTAAAACATATCTTGAAAATGTATATGCAACCGGAGAACCTTTTTATTTGTACGGAGTACCGTATCATCCGGAGCATGGCGAGGAGAAAAACACGGTTTATTTAAACCTCGTTTATCAGCCTTATACTCAAAACGGTGAAATTACCGGCGTAATGATTTTATGCCAGGACGTAACCGAACAAATCCAAAACCGTATTAAAATTGAAGAAAGCGAACAGCGCGTACGTGCAGTTGTAGAAAACGCGCCGTTTCCGATTGGCGTATATCTTGGTCCGGAATTTACAATCGGTTTAGCAAATCAGGCTTTGCTCGACATTTGGGGAAGAGACGAAACGATAATCGGCAAAAAATACAAAGAAGCATTGCCCGAGCTCAGCAGCCAGGCTATTTTTGATAATTTAGACCGAGCATTTAAAACCGGCGAAATCATCAGTGAGAAAAACCGTTATGTCGAGTTGATGGTCAACGGAAAAATGCATCCTTATTATTTAAATTACAGTTTTACGCCGCTTAGGGATCTTTCCGGTAAAATTTACGGATTAATGAGTACGGCCGCTGATGTAACCGACCTTAATCTTGCCAAACAAAAAATTGAGGAAAACGAACGAAAATTCCGCTCATTAATTGAACAGGCGCCAGTTGCCACTTGTCTTTTTGTCGGGAAAGAAATGAAGATTGAAGTTGCCAACGAAATCATGATCAATTACTGGGGGAAAGACGAATCAGTTATTGGCAAGCCGCTTGCCGTTGGTGTGCCGGAACTTGTAGGTCAGCCTTTCCTGGAATTACTTGACAAAGTTTATACAACCGGGATTGAACATACCGAGCGTTCCGCTTTTGCTGAGCTTGAAGTTGATGGTAAATTACAGAAATTTTATTTTGATTTTACATACAAACCATTATTTGATAACAATGGCGAAGTATATGGCGTAATAGACATGGCTATCGATGTTACCGGACGCGTGCTCGCCGATGAACGCCTTAAGGAAACTCAAAGGCAATTACTGGCTTCATTCGAGCAATCGCCGGTAGGAATAGCAGTTGTCAGCAAGGAAAACCTGACATTTACAATGGCAAATCCGTTTTATGCAACGCTCATTGGGCGTAAACGGGATGAAATCATTGGCAAGCCGTTGATGGAAGTAATACCCGAAATAAAAGGACAAGGATTTGATCTTCTGCTCAATGAGGTAATCGCAACGGGAATCCCATACATAAGCAAAGAAGCTGCCGTAAATATTGTATTTGATGGCAAGCTGGAAACCATATATGTAGATTTAGCCTATCAGCCAAAACATGAATTAGACGGATCAATATCCGGTGTACTTGTCGTAGCTACCGATGTCACACAACAGGTAGTATCCCGAAAAAAGGTAGAAGAAAGCGAGGCAAAACTAAAATCGGTAATTCTCAACGCTCCGGCCGGAATTGGTCTTTTTGTCGGAAGAGATTTGATTGTTGAAATGCCAAACCAGACTTTTATCGATATTGTAGGAAAAGGCCCGGATATCGCCGGAAAACCATTACGCGAAGTAATGCCAGAGTTAATCACGGAAGGACAACCATTCCTGAAAATCCTTGATGATGTTTTTACCACCGGCAAAATGTTTCAAAGCGATGGTTCGATGGTGCAGATTGTTCAGAATGGCGTAATGACCTACAATTATTATAACATTACGTATTCTCCGTTATTTGACGAAAACGGAGAAGTTTATGCTATTCTTGACATTGCCATAGATGTTACGGAAGCCATTCGGGCACGCCAAAAATCAGAAGAAGCAGAAGCTTCGTTGCGCGGCGCGGTAGAAATAGCAGAGCTTGCCAACTGGAGCCTCGACATAAAAAACAATGTTTTCCGTTATTCGCCACGATTTATGGATTGGCTCGGATTTACAGAAGACACAAAAGTCCTTGACGACGCATACAATCCATTGCCGGATGAATACAAGGAATCTGTCCGAAAAGCTATCACCGAAGCCATTGCACCGGATTCTAACGGAATTTACAAAAATGAGCATCCAATTATCAACCGAATGACCGGCCAGGAACGTATCATACAAGCGCATGCTCAGGTTTTTTATGATGCCACCGGAAATCCGGAAACACTAAGTGGAACGGCTCAGGATGTTACAAAGGAGCGCACACTCCAACAGCAACTCGAGTTTTTGGTTACGCAACGTACCGAAGAACTCCAGCTGGCGAACAGCGGACTTGCAGAAGCCAACACCAATTTGCAGCGATCAAATGCTGAATTAGCGCAGTTTGCTTATATCGCATCCCATGATTTACAAGAGCCAATCCGGAAAATAAGTACGTTTGCAAAAATGCTCGAAAACAACCTTGTCGATATTGATGCACGTTCTAAAAATTACCTAGAAAGGATTAATAATTCTTCCGAAAGGATGATTACATTGATACGTGATATTTTGGGTTACTCGCAATTATCAAAGGAAAACGAGTCGTTTTGTCCGGTGAATTTAAATATCATAACCGCCGATATCCTATCGGATTTCGAATTGATCATAGAACAAAAACAAGCAGTCGTAAAGTATTCGGATTTACCGATTATTGAAGCAATCCCGCTACAAATGGTGCAACTTTTCAGTAACTTAATTTCCAATTCGCTAAAATACTGCAAAGAAGGAAGAATACCTGAGATTAGCATTATGGCATCAAAAGTAACTTCAAACGAATTAACAAAATATGACATCCCGGACAGCAATGTTACCTACTATAAAATCGAATTCCGCGACAATGGCATCGGATTTAACAAGGAGCATTCGGAACAAATATTTAATATTTTCCAGCGTTTGCACGGAAAAAACGAATATGCGGGAACCGGGATAGGCCTGGCTATGTGCCGAAAAATAGCCGAAAATCATCACGGTTGCATCGAAGCTTCTGCTGATGAAGGCTATGGTGCGACTTTTACTGTCATACTTCCGGAAAGGCAATTTTTTACTTCAAAATTGGATTCCGTTACAGACTAAATTCAGTTTTAAAATCTAAATCTGAATAAGGAAATTAAAACAAAAAAGTTTGTTTCCTTAAAGAGAAATTCTTTGATCACGATTATGTTTTTGGTTGATATGTTAAAAGTATATATCCAACTTTTACTACTAAAATTAATACGGTAAAGGGGATTATTTTTGCGGTAAATAATCTTATTTGTAAAAAGAAAAGCACCAATTTTATTTCTATTTTGGGTTTATAAACAGTAGATTGTATTGTATCGCAATAATTTTTTTAGAAATCTAAAAAACGCTACATTTGATCTATTAACCTTTAAACCAAAACAATATGAATACATTTTTAGCAATTTTTGGAGCTGCAGCAGCAACTCTTGCAGTCGGATTTGTCTGGTATCATCCAAAAGTTTTTGGAACTGCCTGGATGCGCGAGGCAAAACTCACTGAAGAAGACTTTAAAGGCGCGAATATGGTGCTTACATTTGGAGTTACTTTTGTTTACGGAATATTAATCGCGTTTGTTTTGCAATGGCTTGTAATTCATCAAACCGGTGCGGAAGCTGCTGCAAATAACATTCCGGCTGACCCATCAATTCTTGAAAATTACATGAACGTTTATGGTTCTACATATAGGACTTTCAAACACGGAATGCTTCACGGTTTCATTGCAGGATTATTTTTGGCTTTACCTATGGTTGGAATAAGCGCACTTTTTGAAAGAAGAAGTTTTAAGTACACATTAATTTCCGGCGGATATTGGGTTGTAACATTTATGATTATGGGCGGCATACTTTGTGCCTGGGCATAAGATAATTGTAGCTTTTTTCATTCAAATCCCGTTGTCTTTTTTTGATAACGGGATTTATTATTTTATGCCCTTTTAAATTTAAAAACCTATATAAATAGTTGAAAACTGCTGTTTTAGGAATTTCGAGCAACATAAAAAAACCCAAATTCATCACTTAATCGAGAGAAAAAGTCGTTTCATCGAAAAGTCAGAAAAAACTTGATTAATCATGCTTTTTGAAGATTTCTAATCATATACATTTGTCCCGATAAAAGCAAAGTTTAACCCCACTCTTAAGCTTTTATTATTTACAAATTATGAAAAATATATCTTTTGCTTTAGTAATGTTTTCTTGTTTTCTTGGATACTCACAAGTGGACTTAGTAAAATGGAATGGTACTACTGATTTGGAGCCGACCATTCAAAATAATTATATTATTGCTGATAATTTTACAGGACAAGGATTGTCTTCAGGGCCAACTGCCTCTTACGATGGAATTATCGGTACGGGATGGCCAAACGCAAATGCGATAGACACTTCTAAGTATTTCCAGATTACTGTTGGCCAGCTTTTAACAGGTCAATTCACATTGAATAACATCAATATGGGATACAAAGGAAACTGTAAAACCTATGAAGTACGTTATTCAAAATCGGCAGATTTCTCTAATCCAATTACAATTATTAAAAATACAGAAGCTAATTTTTACAATTCTGATATAGAAAATCATATAACAGGATTAAATATAGTAGTAAATGGTGGTGAGAAATTATACATCCGATTTTATGCTTACAATGGTCATAATGGTGGTGGTAACTGGAAAATCAGAAACTTCATCACTCTTAAAGGAACAATCAATTCAGCGCCTACTCCACTTCAAGGAAATTATGTAATCGGAAGCCAGCCAGGTTCTGCATTCCAAACTATTACTTCTGCGGTAAGCGCATTAAATTTAGTTGGTGTTTCAGGAGCTACAACTTTTCTTCTTGACAATGAAGTTTATAACCGAACTACGCACGAATTGTTCCCTATCAGAATCACTCCGTACCCTGGAAATACTTTGTATCCGGTAACATTCAAACCAAATGCTAACAAAAACGTTACTATTGAAGCTACTAATTTTCCAGTGCAAACAAACACTCCAACAGTTTTCAAATTCGAAGGTGTTGACAATGTAACAATTGACGGTAGCAATAACAATTCGACGAGCAAAAACCTTGTTATCTTTAACAACAATCCACTAAATCAAGAGAAAACAGTTGTTTGGATTGCAAGTGAAAACAGCAGCAATGGCGCTAATAACATTACTATTAAGAATACGACTTTAAAGCAAGCAACCAGAGATGAAGAAGTTTCTTTTGGTGTATTTTCTGCTGGAAACGGATCAGGCACAACATTAGGAAAAGGGAATTCTGCAGATGCCGCGAATTCTAATACTGTTATTAAAAACAACACTTTTACAAAAGTTGGTCAGGCGATTTATATTAACGGAAACAGCGGAAATCCTTCTGCCGGAATAAAAATCGACAATAATACTATTGGTAGCACAACAGATGCTGACAAGCCATTCTTAGGAATCTATCTTAATAACACTACTACTTACGAGATTTCTAACAATACAATTAGCGGTATCCTTAAAAATACAACTTCATACCAGCCATTGCATTCTGGAATCATTGTTAACGGAAACAGCTCTGGATCAATTTTCAACAATATCATCCGTGATGTATATAATCCAACAAACAATGACTTTTGCGCTGGGATATACCTTAATAGCAGCAACAATACATTGTATAACAACATGATTAGCAATGTTCGTGGAAACAATGGTGATGATGGAAATTACAACCTTTTCCTAAAAGGACACGGTGTTTACATTAAAAGTGGTTCTAACAACAAATTATACTACAATACCATCTACATGAGTGGAACAGGAAACGACAACAAACGTTCAGCTTGTTTGTATGTTGAATCCGGAACTGCAATTGAACTTAAGAATAACATTCTTTACAACGAGCAAAACCAAGGAACACATTATGCTGTTTACTTAAACGTAAGCAATTCGCAATTGGTTTCTGATTACAATGATTTGGTTGCACAGAACATTGGTTACAGCAGCGAAGGTAACAGACAAAGTTTAGCGGATTGGAGAACTAATACAGGAAAAGACGCACATTCTATTAACATAGTACCTGCTTTTATATCTGCAACTAATTTACACCTTGACAATGCAAATCAAAGCAATTTGAATAGCCTTAATGGTCGTGGAGTTGCTATTGCAAATTACACTTCTGATATTGATGGAGATGTTCGTCATGCTACAATGCCGGATATGGGAGCTGATGAATTCAGTCAGGCTATAACAACATGGAATGGAACAGGATGGTCTAACGGAGCACCAGTTGATTCGGTTGATGCTATTATCGATGGAACTTACGAAACTATCATTAACAGTCCTTTTTCTGTTAAAAACCTTACGATAACTACAACTGGAAGCATCACTGTAAAAACAGGAACAAACCTTATAGTTACAGGTGAATTAAAAAATGAAGGAGCGCCATCAGCATTTGTAGTTGAAAGCGGAGCAAATCTTATACAAAGAGGAGCTACGAATTTAAATTCAGGAAGCATTCAAATCAAACGTACTGCAGCAATGCGCAGATTGGATTATGTATATTGGTCAGCTCCTGTTGTAGGTCAAAACCTAAAAGCATTTTCTCCTGAAACTGTTTCACCGCCAGTTGGAGCGAGTCGTTTTTATGACCTGAACGAGACTACAAACCAGTTTTATACTTTAGATCCTTTAACAACTAATTTTGTTCCTGCAAAAGGATTCATGATACGTGCTCCTAATAATTTCCCAGCGAACGGTGCTTGGACAATTTTCAACGGTATATTTAATGGTACTCCAAACAGCGGAGATTATTCAATAAACATGACAAAAGCTGGACTTGGTTATAACTTACTTGGAAATCCTTATGCTTCTACAATTGATGCTGATGAATTCCTAAGACAAAACCAAACAGTAACTACGCTTTACTTCTGGACACACGGAGTTCCGGGAGATACAAGTAACTCTGCAAATTATGCTACTCATAATTTCACAGGCGGAACTGCTGCTTCTGTTAGTATGCCAGGAAACACGCCAAACGGAACAATCCAGGTTGGACAAGGATTTCTAGCTAGCACAACAGTTCCTGCCGTAGCAAAATTTACCAATTCAATGCGTGTTGGTAATCTTGCAAACCAGTTTTACAGAGGTGCAAATACAATGGAAAAAAACAGATATTGGTTAAATCTTTCAACTGAAGCAGGTGCATTAAACCAAGTTCTGGTAGGATATATTACTGATGCTACAAATGGTGTAGATGATCGTTTTGATGCAAAATTAATGGAAACAAGCGGCAGTAAATTGTACAACATTATCGATGGTGCCGAATATGTAATTCAAGGAAAAGCACTTCCTTTCTCACAAGAAGATGTTGTTGCTTTAGGTTTCAAAACCGTAGTTGCAGGTAACTTTACCATAAAATTTGATCACGCTGACGGATTGTTTTTAGAAAATCAAGCTATTTTCCTAAAAGATAACTTAACCGGAATTACACACGATATTAAAGAAAGTGCTTATACTTTCTCATCTGAAGCCGGAACTTTTAACGGTCGTTTCGAAGTGGTTTATCAATCAACTTTGGGAGTTAAAAATCCAATCATCGATGCAAATTCTATAATTGCTTACAAAGACAATACTAACTTGGTAATCAATTCAGGAAAAGAAATCATGAAGTCGGTAACCGTATTTGACATCCGTGGAAGAGTAATCTCTGAAACTAAAAACATTAATTCTGGTAATGCTTCTGTTTCATTAGCAACAGCAAATCAGGTTTTAATCGTAAAAGTTACACTTGACAATAATAGTACAATTACTAAGAAAGTCATTTATTAAATTATAGTATTTTAGTTATTTAAAGTGTTGCCGAAGAAATTTCTTTAGCAGCACTTTTTAGTTTTAAACATATTTATTGGCTAAATTTGACGAAAATTCAAATTAGCTTTTGAAAAAATCGCATTCCTTCAAAATTTACCCAAACACAGCCGATCTTCCATCAGACTGGGACGATTTGGCTCGTGAAAATATTTTCCTTTCAAAAGCTTATCTAAAAGTTTTAGAAGCTTCCGCACCCGATAATATGACTTGCCATTTTTTTGGGATTTTTGATGATGAGAATCTTTGCGGAATTGCCATTTCACAATTTCTTGACTTAAACAAACTAGAATCTTTTGGAGAACGCGACAAGTGCCTCAAAACTTCTGTTCGTAATTTCATTTTTAAGAATTTTTGTTCGCACGTATTATTTATCGGAAATAACATGCTTACCGGTCAAAATGCTTTTGCTTTCTCTGAAAATTCAGATCCCGTTGCAATGCTCAAAACATTGAAAACGGCTTCGGAAGCACTGAAAATCCACTTCAAAAGAAAAGGACTAAAAGTGCATCTTATTTCTTTTAAAGATTTTTATGAAGAAGAAATTCCGGATTTCCTTCAAGCTGGTTTTGGAAAACACTATCAGTTTTCTACACAGCCCAACATGGTTTTCCCTATTGATGAAAATTGGAAATCCGAGAAAGATTATATTGATGCTCTTTCAAAGAAATACCGTGATCAATATAAACGTGCGCGCAAAAAAGCAGGCGAAATCGTAAAGCGGAAAATGCATCTTGAAGACATAATCGAAAATGAAGAATTGATTTATGACTTGTATTTTCATGTTGCAAAGAACGCCCCGTTCAACACTTTTTTTCTCGCAAAGAACCACTTCCGTGTTTTGAAGGAAATATTAACCGACAAATTTTTATTCTACGGTTATTTCATCGATGATAAACTGATCGGATTTAATACATTGATTAAAAACGGAAACGCAATGGACACATATTTTTTGGGTTATGATGACAGCATTCAAAAAGAACGAATGCTTTACCTGAACATGTTATACGATATGATCGCCTACTCTATCAACAATGGTTTCAGGCGAATTGTATTTGCCCGGACAGCATTGGAAATTAAAAGTTCTGTTGGTGCAATTCCAATTAAAATGCACGGATTTATTCAGCATTACAATGGCTTAATCGACAAAAACATGGCGCGCCTTTTTGATTACCTCGAACCGGAAGTAAAATGGCAGGAACGGAATCCGTTTAAATAATTGCAATGAAAATTACGGGATCGTTACTTTCATCTGACCCGGAAGAATGTAAATATCCAGTTTATCTTCCAAGCCAATATATTCACCGTCAATCTGAAAACTCACAGGAACAGTGGTTTTTATTGTGGCTTTTTCAGCTGAAATAATCTCTACATCGTCAGAATCCAGTGGCATATTACCGCTGATGATTTTGCCAAAAACGATAAGATCAAGGTTTTTGAGCAATACGATTTCAAATTTGCCGTCGTTCATTATTCCATTCGGATTAATAACTACGCCGGTTCCATATTTCTGAGAATTAGCAATTACTACCATTCGGGCTACGCATTCAATAGTTTGCCCATTGGCTTCAATAGTTGCGGTAAACGGCTCTTCCTGCTCACTCAATGTCGTAATGGCCTGAAGCGCATAACCCAACATTCCACGCGTATTACTGTTTTCATAGTTTTTGACCAACTGCGCATTCAGTCCAAGATCGCTTAAATGAAGACTTTTCTTGCCGTTAATGCAAATCATGTCGATGTTCATGAACTTATCCGAGAAAGCGATTTCCAGATTCTCTTCAATTGCTACAGGAAGATTTAAATCGACAGATAAACCATTTGCGGAACCGGCCGGAAGAATCCCGAAAATAACATCCTGGCTTTCCAGTGATTCGGCTACCATTTTTATCGTTCCGTCACCGCCGGCAATAATAATACGCTCCGGTTTGTGTGTATTGAAAAGGTCATGAATATTTGCAGTATCATCGTCGCCGCTGGTTTCATAGGATATAAAATTGTAATTTCTTGTTTCCGAAAATTCTTTTGCAATGGCTATCATTTCGGTTTTGTCCATATCGCCAGAAATGGGATTGACAATCATCAGGACGTTCTTTTTCACGGTTTAGCTTCTTTTGTTGGTTAAATTTACGTAATTTAGAGTTAATTCAAAAGGAGTTTAAGAAATGAAACCAATTTTAAAATTATACCGTGGTTATGCCAATGAGCAGGAATTAATTGTAATGGGACATGTTTTTAAACCTACTACTAAAGAAGACTACGATTTCCAGAAGAAAAAATTCCAAAATGCGAAATCAGTTATCCGGATGTTCCGGATCAGAACAAAAGCCAACGCAGATGTCTATCTCTATTTAAACGGCAAAAAAATCCATACAAAAGCACTTGACGACGGTTATTTTAAATTTTGCATTCCGCTTGAAAAAGAGTTTGGTTATGGCTGGATGGATTATCGCGTAAGCATTCTTGATGGTAAAGATGAGATAATGGCGAAAGGAAGTTTTATTCGCCCATATGACGGAAACCTTGGCTTCATTTCGGATATTGACGATACTTTCCTGATATCGCATACCCGAAATCCTTTCAAAAAATTGTACATTTTATTATTCCGGAATGTGAATGACAGGAAGATTTTTGACAATGTTGTCGCGCATTATCAAGCGTTAAGCACTTCAGGAAGAAACAAGAAAAACGAGCAGAATGCCTTTTTTTATGTATCAAGCAGCGAATGGAATTTATACCGTTTCATTGTACAGTTTACCGAATTACATCAATTGCCAAGAGGCGTACTTCTACTTAAAGACATTAAGACGAGCCTGATGGATTTTTTTATAACCGGGCGTGGCGACCATAATCATAAGTTTGAAAAGATAAAGCACATTTTGGAATTTTACCCAAACCTTTCCTATACGCTTCTCGGTGACGATTCGCAGCATGATCCGTACTTGTATGAAAACATTTGCAAGATTTTCCCGGTAAATGTAAAAGCCGTTTACATTAGGCAAACCGGCAGCACGAAAAAATCAAAAGCTGTGGCGGCAATGCAAAACATAGAAAGCCTGGATGTTCCAGTATGTTACTTTAGCGACAGTAGTGAGGCAATTGAGCATTCAAAGCGAATTGGGCTGATTGCGTGATTTTGAATCCGCATTCTAGCCCTGATTGCAGCGGAAATCCTTTTTATTTTTTCTTGAAAATAAAAAGATTGCAGCGGAAAGCGGGATTAGCTTCTAAAAAATCAGCTATTTTCGATTTCTTCCTGAACTAAAGCCCATTCGTCGAGCAGGTTGTCTAAATCTTTTTTCTTTTTGTTATAAGCCATGAAAAACGCGGCGTCTTCAATGTGTTTGTCATAATTTGAAGCGAGCATTTTGTCGTCATTTTGGATATCGCGCTCGATGTCCTTGATTTGGCTTTCGACTTTGCTCAGACGATTTTGCAATGCCTTATTTTTCTTTTGATCGTCGTATGATTTTGGAGATTGCTTTGGTGCTTCCTTCTTCGCGATGTCTTTTTTCTCGACTTCCCGCATGTTTTCAAGGTTACGCATTTCGAGGAAATAGTTGATATCGCCTAAATATTCCTTTATTTTCTGATCCTTGAATTCGTAGACGATATTTGACATTCCCTGGAGAAAATCACGATCGTGTGAAACCAACAACAGCGTTCCTTCGAATTTTTGAAGTGCCGCTTTTAATACATTTTTAGATTTGATATCGAGGTGATTCGTCGGCTCATCCATTACGAGCACATTTATTGGCTGCAACAACAGTTTACAAAGCGCGAGACGGTTTCTTTCGCCACCAGAAAGTACTTTTACCTTTTTTTCGACATCATCGCCACGAAACAGGAAAGAGCCCAGCATATCGCGTACTTTGGAGCGATTGGTATCCATTGCAGCATCTTCCATAGTCTGGAGCAATGTAATTTCTCCGTCAAGATATTCGGCCTGATTTTGGGCAAAATAACCAACTTGGACATTATGCCCTAATTTTATTGAACCCTCGAATTCAAATTCGTTGACAATTGCTTTAATAAAAGTTGATTTTCCCTGTCCGTTTTGCCCTACAAAAGCAATTTTGCTACCGCGTTCAACCAAAAGTGAAATGTCTTTTAAGATGGTTTTATCGCCATAACTTTTAGTCACGTCATCGGCTTCGATAACAACTCTTCCGGGAACTTTTGAAACCGGAAAAGAGATATTCATAACGGAATTGTCATCTTCATCGACTTCAATTCGTTCAACTTTATCGAGCTTTTTGATAAGCGATTGCGCCATGGAGGCTTTAGAAGCTTTGGCACGGAATTTCTCGATGAGTTTTTCTGTTTCTTCTATTTTCTTCGCTTGATTTTTTTGGGTTGCCAATTGTTTTTCACGGATTTCATGGCGCAATTCCAAATATTGCGAATATGGTTTGTTGAAATCGTATGCTTTTCCAAGAGAAATTTCAATTGTTCTGTTGGTTACATTGTCAAGGAACATTTTATCGTGAGAAACAATTACGACTACTCCGGGATACGATCTAAGGAAATTTTCAAGCCAAATGATACTTTCTATATCAAGGTGATTGGTCGGCTCATCAAGAAGCAGGATATCATTTGACTGCAGAAGCAATTTTGCAAGTTCGATACGCATTCGCCAGCCGCCTGAAAATGTTTCGGTCAAATTATTGAATACTTCTCTTTTGAAACCAAGTCCGAGCAGGATTTTTTCAGTATCGCCAACATAATTGTAACCACCAAGCAATTCAAAACGGTGTGTATAATCGGAAAGATCTTCAATAATCTGAGAATATTCCTCACTTTCATAATCGGTTCTAGTAACCAGTTGATGATTGATTTCTTCGAGTTTTTTCTCAACCTGAATAATATCTGTAAATGCCTGATAAGCTTCTTCGAGAACAGTCCGACCTTGTTCAAAATCAATATCCTGACGCAGGAATCCAATTCGAACTTCTTTTTCTGTTGCAATCTGTCCCGAATCAGGAGCGAAATCACGAGCGAGAATTTTCAGCATTGTTGATTTTCCTGCACCGTTTTTTCCAACAAGTCCGACCCTGTCGCCAGCGCCCATTCTGAAGGTTACTTCTTCGAACAAATAGGTTCCGCCAAAAGAAACCGACAAATTATGTATATTAAGCATTACTGTGTTTTTTGTATGAAATGTATGTAAAAATAGATTCACCGATTACGAAAATCTAATTTTTTGCAAATGTTAAAAAAAGGATTCAGATTATATAGCTTTTTAACAGGAACTTGCTGTAAATTACAGAATAAGAAAATGCAAAACTGAAAAAAGATACTATAGTTAGAAGTATCACTTCCTTTTATTAAATCGTTTAATGTCATTTTCTTTTTCGAGAGGCGTTCCCAATTCTATGTTTTCGAATAACAATTTGGCCATATAAGGTCCGAGCATAACACCACGAGTACCCAAACCATTTAGGATATGCAGATTTTTATAAACGGGATGCGTTCCTATTAGTGCGCGTCGGTCTTTGACAGTAGGACGAACTCCGGCTAAATGTTCTATTATCTCGAAGTCGCAGGTCAGGATTTCTTTTATACGCTCGATGAGCTCACTTTTTCCGGCTTCTGTAGGAAATTGGGTTTTGTCTTCCCAATTGTAAGTAGCACCAACTTTAAAAAAATTGTTACCCAACGGAAGTATGAATACATTTGTATTTACGATTACGTCAAGATCTAATCCGGGCGCTCTGATTATGAAAAGCTCTCCTTTTGTACCATCTAATGGTAAAAAATTAAAAAAAGGATTAGCGTGTAGTCCGAAACCTTCGGCGAAAATAATATGACGTGCTTTATGATTCTTATATTGTATAAAATCGTCGTTAAACTCAATTTTGTTGTAGTCGAAAGTTTCATTAAGAAACAGATTATTTTGGTACAAATAATTTTTGTATTGCATTAATAACCTGGCCGAATCAACATAGCCTGTTTGCAGTACTTCACCATAACCATAAGGCGAATCTATGCCACTGTACTTTTTTGATAGGATCTTTGTGGAAAGAAACGAAGATAAATTAGGTTTGTCCGATGCAGAGAACCAGTTATTTTGTTCTTCAATCGAAAAAAATTTGCGTAGAATTGGCAATCTGTAATTCACATTCGTATTCAACTTATGTTCAATTCCCGTATAAAATTCTTTTAAAAGATTAATTTGAAGCTGAGCATTCTGGAGTCCACTAAATCTTTTTAAGATTACAGGATTATACAATCCTCCAGCAACTATTGAAGAATTATGAGAATTGTCATTAATAACAAGAATTGATTTATTGTCATTTAACGCTGTTTCAGAAAAAGCTATTCCGGCAAGCCCGCAGCCAACAATTATATAATCTGTCATATTGTAAAAATAAAAAACTCTTACTGATTAGTAAGAGTTTTTACGAATTTGTGTTTACTAATTAGTAATTCCACATATCTTGTTCAAAGTTACGAATCTTATCTTTGATTCTTTCAGATTCTAACAACTGTAATTGCGAATTGTCTTTCATGTAATCTTCAATCTTACGATCACCATAAACATTTTCTTCTTCAAAAATCACAGCATTGAAACGACGTGAATTTAGCAAATGATCAAATGTAATTGGCATTGCAGAGTTTTTATCGTTGAAAGCATAGTTTTCGTGTAATACATCTCTGGCAGCTGGGAAATACACCCAGAATAATTCAATTACATCTGGATTTTCAGCAGTCGATTCCTTTGCTTCAGGAGCCATCGGACAGATTCCAAGAAGCCTGTATTTCATTTCACCTTGACGCTTATCAAAATACCAATATCCTTTAATCAAATACTGAGAAATATTATAAGACGACAATTCTCTCTCATCAATAAACTGGCGATCCAATTCTTTTTGAGCAGGAACATCCATCGCAGCAGTAGCTGGAGAAATTATCTGACCTTTTTTATTTTTCTTTGCTGGTTTAGCAGGAACTTTAGTACCATAATAAAGATCACGGTTTGCATTTAATTCATCTCTTCCAGCATCAAGTGTATCTCTAAATTTGAAAGTGTTTTGTAGTTCACTAAGAGGTCTTTTTGTATTAAAATAGCTATCAGCGTAAACCTCGGTAATTCTACCATCCTTAATACCTTTGATAATTACATCATACAAAGATCTTCTGTCTTTCCCAATATTAGCAGTATCCACAGGAAAATAAAGCGGAAAATTAATCCTTTCATCTAAATCTATAATTTCCCAAACAGCTTTACCCATCATAACGTCTCTGTCATGGACATAACCATACGGTAATGGCTTATCGTTGTCAGAATTTAGCTGAGCTGCAGTTTTTTTACCGATTTCATCCGGCGTTTTTGCATTCAACAAATTTGATTGTGCAAATGAGGATAAACCTGCCATTGCAAAAACAACTACTAAAATTTTATTTAACTTCATGGTGTAAATATTCAAATGTTTGAGAATAAAACGTCAAACGTATTATAATTATTGTATTTCGTAGATAACAGGAGCAGTTTGTCTTAAATTGATGTTAGAACCTTCTAGTTTCGTCTTGATATCAGAAATAGTAACTTGATCACCTCTTGTTGCTCTTGCAAGTGCCGCTTTACATTGAGCATTTACGCGGTCGCCATTTACAACAACTGTTGGTTGACCAGGAACTTTCAAACTAAACTGAACTACTTTAAGATTTACATTAAAATCAAAATCTGGTAAAACAGCGGTAACTTGAGAAACTTCTAATCTTGATTTTTGACCTTTTGTTTCGCCTACAACACCTCCGATAGCGCCTTGTGGAGCAGGAATGTTTTTGATACGGAAAGGCTTTCTGTCAGAAACTGGCTTTCCATCAATTTTTGCTGTAACACTAATCATAACTTCTGTTCCTTGTCCAGGCTCCATATTATACTTACCAGTTCCGCCAGCTTTAGTTAAACCTGGGGCGCTAGCTGTAACATTATTATCAGAAACACCAGCAAATGAAATAGTAATAGGATTGACAACTCCACGATAAACAACATTCATTTTATCAGCAGATATCGTAGCCGATTTTGGCTGTGGTACAACCACATAATTACCTTTAATTGCCAATGGAACTAATTTACCATTCTCCTCAAAATTAAAAGATCCTGTCATTTCTTTCTCTCCTACAGCTCCTGCAGTGAAAGAAAATTTAGCCTGACCAGCTTCAGCTTGTAAATTCATTCCATTCAATGAAACTGATTTCGCTTTTAAAGTTGGATCAAATTTACCAAGTATAACTCTACCAGTAACAGATTCCCCTTGAAAGAAAGCTGTTTTATCTAAAACAACAATTGGCTGATAAGCTGTTAACGAAGCTGCTGCAATTAAACTAGTTTGAAACATTCCAGCGATGACATCACTCTCAGTAGTTTTAATATCAGCTTGTAATTGAGAAATCTTAGCGATTGAAGCAATAAGCGGAAAACCCTTATAGTTGTAATCTATCCAAGCCAAAGTCGCACCTGCTTTAGCAGATTTAACTGGTTTAGTTGTAAATCTATCCTGAATTTTATTCATTTCAGATTCAGCTATAGCACTTCCGCCAATAGACTTAATTTGTGCCGGATAATTTGCAATCTTATCTAGAAATTCTTGACCTTCTTTAGAAACTTTATCTCCTTTAAAGAATAAATTATCGATAAAATCTCCTTTATCCATTTGCTCGTATGGTAAGTTTCCTTGCTCATCCTTTACAAATGATTTAGTAGCAGAATTTTTTAGTCCCTCAAGATAATCAGAAAAATCTTTAGATAATTTTCTGATTTGCTCTACTTTTTGTTTTTTATCACCATATTGACCTGGTTGATCCACAGCTTTTTGAGCTAGTTGATTGAATGAACTTTCATTACGTTGGTCAGTAAGATTATTTGACTCAACAATTTTATTATTCAAAATTCCAAAAGCTGATAAGACTTCTTTGGACATATTTAATGCTAACATCGCGATGAAAACCAAGTACATCAGGTTAATCATCTTCTGTCTAGGGGTTAATTTTCCTCCTGCCATTTTTTCTAATTAGTTTGTTTTGTTATTAAATGTAATACTGTTAGTAAAAACTAATTATTTATTACTCATAGCAGAAAGCATACCGCCGTATACATTGTTTAACGAAGCAATATTTGCTGTCATTGACTGCATCTGTTCTTTTAATTTTGATGCATTGTCTGCGATTTCCTTGTTGGCTTCAGCATTTCTAGAAGCACTTTCTAACTGCACTTTATACAAACTATTTAATGATTCCATTTGAGCAGCCGCCATAGACAACTCTTCGCTGTATTTTTTTGTTGCAGCAATTCCATCAGCAGCCGGAGAAATTCCTTTAGCAGCTGATTCGAAATTTTTAATACTATTCCCTAAGCTTGCCATCAATTCACCGTCAACTTTTGCTTCTTTAAGCATTGCGTCTAATTTTTGAGATAACATACCTTGAGCATCTTTAGGCTCTTCTTTTTTAGTTCTTGCTTTTGCTTCACCACCAGCTAATTCAGGATATACTAATGACCAGTCTAGTTCATTGTCAACAGGCTCAAAAGCTGATAAAGCAAAAATCAAAGCTTCAACAACAAGTCCTATAGTAAGCATTAGATTACCTGTAATAAAACCAAATTCAAGGTGAGTAATTTTAAACAATGCTCCAAGGATTACAACCGCTGCTCCCATACCGTAAGCGAAATTCATTGCTTTTTTGCTTAATAATGCCATAATAATAATTTTTTTTGTTAATTTAGATAGTTTATAAAGTTGGTTTAATTTATTGTCCTGGCTGATTACCAGTGGTTTGAGTTCCCATATAATCCTGAACTGTTCTGAATCCTATGTAACTTCTTGCCGTATCAGCATATTCGAAATCACGTGTACTTACTTGTAAATAGTACGATACATCTTTCCAAGATCCACCACGAACTACTTTACGCTGATTTTTAGTATCAGGAACATTCGGGTTCATAGTAGAAACATATTCGTAAGCCCCAGCATCGTAAGATGAATCTGTCCATTCCGCAACGTTTCCGGCCATATTGTAAAGATTATATCCGTTTGGATCGAAAGATTTAGCTTCAACAGTATACAAAGCTCCATCAGCTGCATAATCCCCCCTGTTAGGTTTAAAGTTTGCCAAGAAACAACCTCTGTCACTTTTTGCATAAGGTCCACCCCAAGGATAAGTTGCTGACTCAAGACCACCTCTTGCCGCATACTCCCATTCTGCTTCGGTTGGAAGACGGAATGAATTGATAAGATCTTGTTTTTTCTTTTTTGACTTTATGTAAGTATTTTTATTCAATGTTCTCCAAGCACAAAAAGCTTTTGCCTGTTTCCAGCTAACGCCAACAACAGGGTAATCGCTGTATGCTTGGTGCCAGAAATAATCGTTGTGCATTGGCTCATTGTATGAATAAGCAAAATCTTTAATCCAAGATGTTGTATCCGGATAAACTTCTACTTGCTCTGTTTTGATAAATTCTTTTCTTTTACCAACTTTAGCTTTAGCAGCAGCACCAATATCCATCCATGAATAACGGAATTTCAATTTAGAAACATCAATTGTTCTTAGTCCATTATATGACTCAGCAACAGGAATATACATCGAGTCCATAACCTCTGTGTAATATTCGTCCGGATATTTCGCAGTACCTGCAGCTAGCTTCACTTTTTTGTTCAATTTTCTACCGGCGTACATATCATCATCTGTACCAACGCTGTAGTAATTCTCGTACATATATTTGTCATATGGAGTCATTTTAGCAGGATCTGCATCGTTAAATGCATAATCGGCAATGCTTCCTCCGGATTTTTTTCCTCCTTTAGCGCCACCTGCTGCTGGAGTTCCTCCACCAACTTCGTCAGCAAGAATTGCAAGACGCGTTCTGATTGTTGAATCTTTTACCCATTCTACAAACTGACGGTATTCACTATTTGTGATTTCTGTTTCGTCCATATAGAAAGAACGAACAGTAACTGTTTTTGTCGGAGCATCACCAATACTGGCCAAATCATCATCTGATTTACCCATAATGAAAGAACCCCCAGGAACTAAAGACATCCCATATGGTTTCTCTGGATTCCATTTCTTTCCTCTAACTCCTACTAGTTCCCCTTTATCGCTTGAACCACAGCTGAACAATAATGATGATAATGCTGCAAATGCAATGAACTTCTTCATATCAAATTTGGGTTATAAAATATTCTTAATTTAAGGGCGTAAACCTATTTATTATTTTTCTAAAAAACAATTTTTTTGCTAACAAAAACTTAAAAAAATGTGAAATCAAATGTTATTCTTCTAATTAACACCTTAATAAGTCAGCTTATATTACATTTTTACGTTGTGCTTTCCACCATCTTTCTGGCAATTCCTGGTTACAGGCACCGAGATAATCGTCATGCGAACAGGGTAATAACGTGTTTCTTTTTAATTTATTATCGGCTTCTGAAATAAACGGTATTTCTATCCACCATCGATCCGTTTTATCGCTTTTATAGAAAATTAACTGATCGTCTTCTAACGGAACGATATATTTTAAGTAATTCTCCTTACTTCCGAAAGGATATTCATTCGAGCGGTAATGAAAACCCTCAATGAAATACCAAATGATCTGCGCCATTAAAACGGATTCCTGCTTTGAATTATTGTGATTAAAAATGCCAAATAATGATACTTTATCACTAATTCCAGCATACCTCGATAAAGAACATATTTCTTTACCGTTAAATCCGTTAGGCGTAAAAGTAATGAAATTCCCCGAATCACAAGATTTTACAGATGTTAAATCTAGGCTTACAATGTCAGCATCCCTAAAAACAGGTTCCGAAATCGATATATTCGCCGATATTTCTCCAAGCCGATATCCGTCAAAAAATAATTTTTCTATTAAATCGATCTCTTCCTGCGAATTATAATAGGTTTGGTAGCCAACATTACTATAATTAAACAAGTTATTTGGTTCATCAATTATGATTTTCGTCAGATAAGAAGATGCTGAAATCGGCCCGTCATGTTTTCCAAAATCAAATTTACTGTCAATTGAAACAAGATTTACCATTTGTTCTAAATTGTCATAGGCGCGATAAAGCGCATACGTCAAATCCTGAGAACCGCCGATAACAATCGGAATGATATTTTTTTTGATTAAAAGCGCTGCTACTTTTTGTATGGCGAAAAAAGTGTCTTCGATGGAATTTCCCTGTTCTATATTTCCTAAATCTCCAACTGAAGCAAACCAATTTCCAGGGAAAAGTGAATATAATTCCTCTCTGACGGGATTCAAATCTACTTCACCAAACTGATTATGGCTACCGCGGTTATCTAAAACACCAATAATCGCGATTTTTATCTTACTCAAATCCGGAAAATCCTTTTTTGAATGCAGGACAACTTTACTGCCGAAATGCTGCGAAGACAATCCTCGCACAAACGCAACAGTTTCATCATTTAGCGGAGAGAGAAAATCGAGTTCCATTTCTTATTTCTTTTTTACGGTTGCTTTTTTTGCTGCTGGCTTTTTTGCCGGAGCTTTTTTCGCAGGTGTTTTCTTTGCAGGCGCTTTCTTTTCGATCATTTCCTGAACCTGCGCTAAAGTTAGGTTGGCAGCGTCAACATCTTTGCTTAGTTCGATCTTGATTTTTCCTTTTGTAATTACTGATCTTCCCCAACGTGCTTTTTCAACTAAAATTCCTTCTTCTTTCCAGTCGTGTAATACTTTGTCGATATCTTTTTGTAATTTATCTTCGATAAGTTGCTCGACATCCGATTGCGAGAGGTTATCAAAATTATATTTTTTGCTGACATTGATGAATAATCCGTTCCATTTTATAAACGGGCCAAAGCGACCAACGCCTTTTTGAACTCCTTCATTTTTATAATATGCAATTGGCTCGTCGGCCTTTAACTTTTCATCAATTAGTTCCTGAGCACGAACCATCGTAACATCAAGTGGTTCTTCGCCCTTTGGAAGCGAAATAAACATTTTACCGAAACGCACATAAGGTCCGAAACGTCCATTATTTACTTCAACCTCTTCACTTTTATACGTTCCTAAATTCTTTGGAAGCAGAAATAAATTCAGTGCTTCTTCCAAGTTTATCGTTCCAATATTTTGCTCGGTTCGCAAACTCGCAAACTGTTTGTTTTCGTCATCAGCTTCTCCAATCTGAGCCATTGGGCCAAATTTGCCAAGACGGACGCTCACTTGTTTGCCTGATTTCGGATCTTTCCCGAGAATTCTTTCGCCACTTTCTCTTTCAGCATTGGCTTCAACTTCTTTTACATTCGGATGGAATTTATCGTAAAACTCCTGCATCATTTTTGCCCAGTTTACATTCCCTTCGGCAATTTCATCGAAATCCTGCTCTACTTTCGCAGTAAAATTATAATCCAGGATAGTTCCAAAATTCTTAACAAGGAAATCCGTAACGATTGTTCCAATATCGGTTGGAACCAGTTTTCCTTTGTCGGAACCTGTATTTTCTTTTAACACTTTTTCGCCAACTTTTCCTGACTGCAATGTCAATTGTGTATAATTACGCTCCTGGCCTTCGAGATTCCCTTTTTCAACATAATTTCTGTTGATGATTGTTGAGATTGTTGGCGCATAAGTTGAAGGACGCCCAATTCCAAGTTCCTCAAGTTTCTTAACGAGAGAAGCTTCAGTATATCTTGCCGCCGCGCGCGAATATCTTTCGGTAGCAGTAATATGGTTGTTTTGTAGTTTTTCGTTTACTTTCAGCGCCGGCAACATTCCTTCTTGTTCTTCTTCATCGTCATCATGACCTTCGAGATATACTTTCAGAAAACCTTCAAATAATAAAACTTCTCCGGTTGCCGTAAAAAGTTCGCTGTGATTATTGGCTTCGATTTTAACGTTTGTTCTTTCTAATTCGGCATCACTCATTTGTGAAGCAAGGGTTCTTTTCCAAATCAAATCGTATAATCGTGCCTGATCGCGGTCGATATTTACAGTGTGCCTTGACATATCCGTCGGGCGGATTGCCTCGTGTGCTTCTTGCGCGCCTTTGCTTTTGTTGGTAAAAGTTCTCGGTTTTGAAAACTCTTTTCCATAGGATTTTATAATTTCAGCCTGAGCCGCCGCCATTGCTTCCTGTGAAAGGTTGACACTGTCGGTTCTCATGTAAGTGATAAGCCCGGCTTCATATAAACGCTGTGCCAACTGCATCGTAATCCCAACCGGAAGATATAATTTTCTGGCAGCTTCCTGTTGTAACGTTGATGTTGTAAACGGAGCTGTTGGAGATTTTTTGGTTGGTTTTGTTTCTAAATCCGATACCTTATATATAGAACCGATATTTTTATTTAGAAAATCCTCAGCTTCTTTTTTCGTATTGAAATTTTTTGGAAGTTTTGCTTTTACGGTTTTTCCGGCTTCGTTTGTAAATTCTGCCGAAACGGAATAAGATGCTACAGGCTTGAAATCCTGAATTTCACGTTCGCGTTCCACTATTAATCGTACAGAAACGGATTGAACACGTCCGGCTGAAAGTCCGCCTTTAACTTTTCTCCACAAAACCGGAGAAAGCTCATATCCAACTAATCTGTCTAAAACACGTCTCGCCTGCTGTGCGTTTACGAGATCATAATTTATTTCACGCGGATTTTCTATTGCTTTTAGAATTGCGGTTTTAGTGATTTCGTGGAAAACAATTCGCTTTGTCTTTTTCTTATCTAATTTAAGTTCTTCCGCCAGATGCCATGAAATAGCTTCTCCTTCGCGGTCTTCATCACTTGCCAGCCAAACCATTTCGGCATTTTTCGATAAGGTTTTTAATTTACTGACCAACGCTTTTTTATCGGCAGAAACTTCATATTTTGGCTTGAATCCATTTTCAACGTCTACGCCAATTTCCTTTGACGGAAGATCGGCAATATGACCATAACTCGATTCAACCTGATATTCGCTCCCAAGGAATTTTTCTATCGTTTTTGCCTTTGCAGGCGACTCCACTATCACTAAATTCTTTGCCATATTGCTTTTGTTTACTTCACTAATCCGACCTTTCTGGCCTTAATGTTTGGCGCAAAAGTATTTCTTTTTTTTAAATATCAGTTTTTATTTTTTTAGGTCAGCCTTACAAAACTTGTTTCTACCTTAAAATTAAAACAATAAAACAATGTTAAACTAAATCTGCCATCTTGTCAGATTCTAGCAAATAATTGTATCTTTGAGCCCTCAAAAATGACCGCGTTATCCGCTATGGAAAAGACAATTGAAGAAAACAAACAAGGTGAAACCCTTGTCCTAGAACATAAACCCGAAAACACAAAAAAACTTTTCATTGAAAGTTATGGCTGCGCTATGAACTTTTCAGACAGTGAAGTTGTGGCTTCCATATTATCCGGAAACGGCTACAATACAACGCAAATCCTGGAAGAAGCAGATTTGGTTTTGGTAAATACCTGCTCCATCCGCGACAAAGCAGAACAAACTGTTAGAAAGCGACTTGAAAAATATAATGCCGTAAAACGCATCAACCCGAAAATGAAAGTAGGCGTTCTTGGCTGTATGGCCGAACGTTTAAAAAGCCAGTTTCTTGAGGAAGAAAAAATAGTTGACCTTGTTGTTGGTCCGGACGCTTATAAAGATTTGCCAAATTTATTGGCTGAAGTTGAAGAAGGCCGCGACGCGATCAACGTAATTTTATCAAAAGATGAAACCTATGGCGATATTTCACCGGTTCGATTAAACACAAACGGCGTTTCAGCATTTGTTTCCATTACGAGAGGATGTGATAATATGTGCACGTTCTGCGTTGTTCCGTTTACACGCGGACGTGAACGCAGCCGTGAGCCTCAAAGTATTATGGCAGAAATTCAGGATTTATGGAATCGTGGTTTTAAGGAAATTACATTACTCGGACAAAATGTTGATAGTTATTTATGGTATGGCGGCGGCTTAAAGAAAGATTTCGTTAAAGCTTCGGATATGCAAAAAGCAACGGCAGTCGATTTTGACCAGCTTTTGGAAATGGCCGCAACTGGTTTTCCTAAAATGCGAATCCGTTTTTCAACATCAAATCCGCAGGATATGCACGAAAGCGTTTTGCATGTCATCGCAAAGCACCATAATATATGCAAACACATTCATTTGCCTGTTCAATCGGGAAGTGATCGGATTCTTAAAGAAATGAATCGTCTTCACACGCGCGAAGAATACATGAGATTGATCGATAAAATAAATGCCATTATTCCGGAATGCAGCATTACGCAAGACATGATTGCCGGTTTTCCAACCGAAACCGAATTGGATCATCAGGACACATTAAGCTTAATGGAATATGTAAAATACAGTTTTGGCTACATGTACTCGTATTCTGAAAGGCCGGGAACTTTAGCAGGACGAAAAATGGAAGACGATGTTCCGGAAGAAGCGAAACTACGCCGTTTACAGGAAATTGTTGCTTTACAAAGAATACACAGCGCGGTTCGTACACAGGAATTTGTCGGAAAAACCGTGGAAGTCTTAATCGAAAAAGATTCTAAAAGATCCGATCAGGATTGGTCAGGAAGAAATTCCCAAAACTTAACAGTCATTTTTCCAAAAGAAAATAAATTTAAAGTCGGTGATTTCGTAAATGTAAAAATCACAAATTGCACCAGCGGGACTTTAATCGGCGAAGCAATTGAGTATAGCGAAATGAATTAATCAAATTATGAATAACCCGATTAGAATTAACCATAAACCCGACATTGATACGTTAGTAAAAGTCTCTAAATTTCTTTTTTGGAGAATGCCATTTGTAAAATTACTTCCTGTTTTCTTGATCGTTTTCATTTCGCTTCGTGAGTTCCCAAAATTATTAGACCAAAATTCAAACATCCAAGATCCGGAGTGGAGTGATGTCGCTATACAATTTATATGCATTATTTTTGTATGGATTCTAATTTATTTCTTTATAATTTCTGGTTTGAAAAAAAATATCTTAAACAACAAACGTAATCTTGAAAGCCAAACAATTGTTTTCGATTCGGAATCTTTTACGCAACAAGGAGAAACCTTTAAAATAGAAAATTTCTGGAACGAAACTTATCAAATACAAGAAACAAACAAATGGCTTTTAATTTACCCAAAGAAAAATTCCGCTTTGCCTATACTTAAATCGGAACTTTCAGAAAAGGAGATATCAGAATTAAGAATGTTATTTCGCTCTCTTAGCGTCAAAACAAAATTAAAAAATTAAGTGATGGAATCAGTACAAGCCATAAAACAGCGTTTTGAAATCATCGGAAATGATCCGAAACTCAACCGTGCCATAGAAAAAGCCATTCAGGTCGCGCCAACTGATATTTCAGTATTAGTAGTTGGAGAAAGCGGCGTTGGAAAAGAAAGCATTCCGAAGATAATTCATTCTCTTTCTCACAGAAAACACGGAAAATACATTGCTGTAAACTGCGGCGCAATTCCCGAAGGCACAATCGACAGTGAGCTTTTCGGACATGAAAAAGGTGCTTTTACAGGAGCAACATCTACGCGTGAAGGTTATTTTGAAGTCGCCGATGGCGGTACAATTTTCCTTGACGAAGTTGGCGAATTACCGCTTACAACGCAAGTTCGCTTGCTTCGCGTATTAGAAAACGGCGAATTTATAAAAGTCGGTTCTTCGCAGGTTCAAAAGACGAATGTTCGAATTGTTGCAGCGACCAATGTAAATTTATTTGATGCGATTGAAAAAGGGAAATTTAGGGAAGATTTGTATTATCGATTGAGTACCGTTGACATTATTCTGCCCCCGTTACGCGATAGAAAAGACGATATTCATTTGTTATTCCGGAAATTCGCATCCGATTTTGCACACAAATACAAAATGCCGCCATTAAAACTGGACGATAATGCCGTTCAGGTTTTACAAAAATTTCGCTGGAGCGGAAACATCCGACAACTCAGAAACGTAGCCGAACAGCTTTCGGTTCTTGAAACCAATCGCGATATTTCAGGACAGATTCTGCAATCTTATCTTCCGGTTGAAGGCTCTAATCTTCCATCGGTCATAAAAGATAAAAAGAACGAAAGCGATTTTAGTACCGAAAGGGAAATTTTATACAAAGTGCTTTTTGACATGAAAAGTGATTTGAACGATTTGAAAAAACTAACGCTTGAACTGATGAAAAATGGCAGCTCGAAAGTTCAGGAAACCAATCCGTCGCTAATCCAGAAAATTTATGGCTCGCATCAAAATGAGAGTGAAATTGATTTTGAGGACGAAAACACTTTGTCCGTAATTCCATCGCATAAAAAACCGGTCGAAACATTTGAGCATCACAATGACGACCAGGACGATAATTATCTGTTTGCCGAAACGGTCGAGGAAGAGGAAACCCTTCGCCTGGAACAGAAAGAAATCGAGATGATTAAAAAATCCCTTGAAAAAAACAAAGGAAAAAGAAAAGCTGCGGCTGATGAACTTGGAATTTCTGAACGAACGCTTTATCGAAAAATTAAACAGTTCGACTTATAATAATTGAATATCTTTGAATTTTACAATCGGATGAAAAACATAAAAACCTATATTTTCCTTTTTATCGTCGCTTTAACAACAAACAGTTGTTCGGTTTATAATTTTACCGGAACCGGAAAAATTGATGCGAAAACATATCAGGTAAATTATTTCCAGAATAATTCTGACTTGGTACAACCTGGTATTGAGCGTACTTTTACAAACCGTTTGCAGGATTTAATCCAGAATCAAACTAATTTGAGCCTGACAAATACCGGTGGCGATTTGGTTTATGAAGGCGAGATTGTAGATTTCCGGACAACGCCAATGACTGCAACCGCAGATCAGCGTGCGGCTCAAAACCGACTTACGATACGTGTTAATGTTCGATTTACAAATAAGAATAAAGAATCCGATGATTTTGAAAAATCATTTTCATTCTTTTATGACTATTCCGGAACGGACGTTTTGGTCGGATCAGCATTGACAGTCGCAATTGATGAAATATTCGACAGGATTACACAAGATGTTTTCAACGAATCACTTGCAAAATGGTAATTCCACACAAATGAATCCATCCGATTATACCTATATATTAAACAAGCCAAATGCAATTCGCGAAAAACATTCGCTGGGTTTGGAAAAAATCGTGGAGGAATTCCCGTTTTTCCAAAGCGCGCGTGCGTTACATTTGAAAAACCTGTACAATCAGGACAGCTTTAAATACAATCAGGCACTAAAAACCACCGCGGCATATACAACTGACCGAAGTGTTTTATTCGATTTCATTACATCCGGCCAATTTACCGGAATACAACAGGCTTTTTTAGATGAAAAGCAGGCACGTATCAATGAAATTATGGTAAATGAAATCGAAATTGTTGCTGTTGACACACCGGAAGTAAAAATCAATCCGCTCGAGCAATCGATTCTCACTTCGATAAAAGAAGCAGAACCTTTGCACCCGGCTATTATTGAAAATCCGGAAACAATTGAAGAAAAACTGGAAATCGGAAAACCGCTGGAATTTTCGAAAGAAGAAAAACATTCGTTCTCAGAATGGCTGCAGTTGGCAAGTTTAAAACCGATTGAACGCGAAGAAAAAGTACCGGAAGAAGTTGTTGACATTGAAAAACAGAAAAAAATAGATTTGATAGATAAATTCATCGAAGCAAATCCGAAAATTATTTCAGTCAAAAATAGTCCGCCGCCAACTTTGATCCATGAGCAGAAAACCGAAGACAATAGCTACCTGATGACCGAAACCCTGGCAAAAGTTTACCTAGAGCAAAAGAAATTCCAGAAAGCAATTCAGGCTTATGAAATATTAATTTTGAAATATCCGGAAAAAAGTAGTTTATTTGCAGACCGAATTTCGGACATTAAAATTTTACAACAAAATAATTAATTATAATAGATATGTATTTTACAGTTTTTTTAGTTTTAATCGCAATAGTTTGTTTTCTATTGATCGTAGTAATCATGGTTCAAAACCCTAAAGGAGGCGGTTTGTCGTCAACACTTGGTGGATCTCAGCAACTAGGCGGAGTTCAGAAAACTACAGATTTCCTTGATAAAAGCACATGGACATTAGCAGCTGTATTAATTGCATTGATTTTATTATCAAGCTTAAGTTTCCCATCAGTAAACACTGTTGAAACTGTAGAACCGGCTGATGCTCCTGCTCAAACAGAAGCACCTGCTGCTGCAACACCAGCTCCGGTTACTCCGGCAGAAACTCCAGCACAGAAATAATTTTTACAAAATATAAAAAAATGCCAGCACATCAAATGCTGGCATTTTTTTTATCCTGTAAATGTGTCAGTCGCAAGGCTGTTGGCACAATTTCTGAAAAAGGGAAACCCGTCAAGTTAATTACAACAACAAAAATATACAATTATGGCTTTAAACATTAAACCGCTTGCAGACCGAGTTCTTTTAGAACCAGTTGCGGCCGAGACCCAGACTGCTTCGGGAATTTTTATTCCTGACACCGCTAAAGAAAAACCACAAAAAGGAACTGTCGTTGCCGTTGGGAACGGAACTTCAGAACATCAAATGACCGTAAAAGTTGGTGATACTGTTTTATATGGTAAGTATGCAGGAACAGAACTTAAACTTGAAGGAAAAGATTACTTAATAATGAGAGAAGATGATATCCTTGCGATAATTTAATCTAAAATCTAAAGCAAATAAAAAAATGGCAAAAGAAATAAAATTTGATATTGAAGCGCGTGATGGTCTAAAACGTGGCGTTGACGCATTGGCAAATGCAGTAAAAGTAACGCTTGGACCAAAAGGTCGTAACGTAATTATCGGGAAAGCTTTTGGTGGACCAAACGTTACTAAAGACGGTGTTACTGTTGCAAAAGAAATTGAATTAAAAGATCCGTTAGAAAACATGGGCGCTCAAATGGTTAAGGAGGTTGCTTCTAAAACTAATGATTTAGCCGGAGACGGAACAACAACTGCAACCGTTTTAGCACAAGCTATCGTAAAAGAAGGCTTGAAAAACGTTGCTGCCGGAGCTAATCCAATGGATTTGAAAAGAGGAATCGACAAAGCTGTTGAAGCTATTGTCGCAGACCTTGCAAAGCAATCTAAAGAAGTTGGAAGCGCATCTGAAAAAATCAAGCAAATTGCCTCAATTTCTGCTAACAATGATGAAGTGATTGGAGAACTAATTGCTACAGCTTTCGCAAAAGTAGGAAAAGAAGGTGTTATCACTGTTGAAGAAGCCAAAGGAACTGACACTTATGTTGATGTTGTAGAAGGAATGCAGTTTGACAGAGGTTACTTATCTCCATATTTCGTTACAAACCCAGAGAAAATGGAAGCGGAATTAGAGAATCCGTACATTCTTTTGTATGACAAAAAAGTTTCTGCGTTAAAAGAATTGCTTCCGATTTTAGAGCCGGTCGCACAATCAGGAAAACCATTATTAATTATTGCTGAAGATGTTGACGGTGAAGCACTATCTACTTTAGTTGTAAATAAATTGCGTGGCGCATTAAAAATCGCTGCCGTAAAAGCACCTGGTTTTGGCGACAGAAGGAAAGCAATGCTGGAAGATATCGCAATCTTAACAGGCGGAACCGTAATCTCAGAAGAAAGAGGTTATACTTTAGAAAATACGACTATCGAAATGCTCGGAACTGCAAAAAGAGTTTCTATCGATAAAGATAATACTACAATTGTAAGCGGAGCTGGTGAAGCAGACATGATCAAAAACCGTGTTGGCCAGATCAAAGCGCAAATGGAAACTACCACTTCCGATTACGACAAAGAAAAACTTCAGGAACGTTTGGCTAAATTAGCCGGTGGTGTTGCCGTACTTTATGTTGGTGCTGCTTCTGAAGTAGAAATGAAAGAGAAAAAAGACCGTGTTGACGATGCGCTTCACGCTACACGTGCTGCCGTTGAAGAAGGAATTGTTGCTGGTGGCGGCGTTGCATTATTAAGAGCAAAAGCTACGCTTAAAGACCTTAAAGCAGATAATGCTGATGAAGCAACCGGAATCCAGATCGTTTCCCGCGCTGTTGAAGCTCCATTGCGTACAATCGTTGAAAATGCAGGACTGGAAGGTTCTGTTGTTGTTGCGAAAGTTGCCGACGGAAGCGGAGATTTTGGTTACAACGCCAAAACAGATGAATATGTTGATATGCTTAAAGCAGGAATCATCGATCCTAAAAAAGTAACCCGTGTTGCTTTGGAAAATGCAGCTTCGGTTGCCGGAATGATTCTTACGACAGAATGCGCGTTAATCGAAATTAAAGAAGAAAACGCAGGCGGAAACCCAATGGGCGGCGGAATGCCTGGAATGATGTAAAAGTTATTTCTTACAATAAAAAAAGGATGCTTATTTAACGTAAGCATCCTTTTTTATTTTGAATTAATTATTATTCCTCTTTTTGTTCATTTTCATCGGCTACAGCCTCAACAACTGTTTTCTTTCCGAACTTGTAAATAACCGGAATGATCGTTATTCCAACCAATCCAATCACAATTAATTCGATGTGTTCTTTTAAATCTATCTGATAGCTTTTTAATAAAAATCCATAAAGATAATGTCCGGCGAAGATCAAACTGAATGACCAGATAAACGAGCTCAAAACATTGTAGAACATAAATTTCTTCTTCTCCATCATCACGATTCCGGCAACAATTGGAGCGAACGTCCTGAAAATCGGTAGAAACCTTGCGAAAATAATAGCACGTCCACCGTGTTTTTCAAAGAAATCTTTCGACTGGACAAGGTATTTTTTCTTAAACCAAAAAGTATCTTTTTTGTTATACAGGTAATATCCGCTTTTTGAACCGAACCAATAACCAACCGTGTTTCCTAATATTCCGGCGATGGCAACCAAAACAACCAACACCAACACGTTTAGAAAATCATTGTCAATATGATAAAACTGGTCAATAAGTCCGGGAATGTAAGTCCCGTCTTGCCAATGCCCGACAGCGTAAATTCCGGCAAGAAATAACAAACTATCACCAGGAAGAAAAAATCCGGCGAAAAGTCCGGTTTCGGCAAAGATTATAAACAAAACCACCCATAATCCTATGTGGATTCCGCTCACTTCGAGATTAATATAAAAATCAGGATTTATTAAATTTTTCCAGTCAAATTCGTTCATTATAAGTGCTTAAATGTTTCGAGCGTGAAAGTAAGAATAAATTACCTTAACCGCAATTTATTGCAAGTTTTAAGGTTTTATTAACGATATACGCTATTAAAAAAACCCAAGATTTTCTCGGGCTTATAATTATTTTCGTTCGTATTTACAACAATGGTGCAGATTTTCATAATCTTTATCTGTCGCTTTAACATCATCGGTGTCGTGACCCGCTTTTGCGATTGCTTTTTTCACATCTGTCACCGATGTTTTTTCTTCGTTAAGAATTAAATGCAGAGTGTGATCATCCATGTGCCAAACCGCCGATTTTACTCCGGCAACACTAAAAGCTGCTTTTTCAATTCGCTTTTTGCATTGCTCGCAATTTCCATTGACTTCAATGTCAAACTTGGCATTTTTATTTTTTTTCTCCTGTGCAGTAACCGTAAATCCGATCAGCGTAATCATTACTAAAAGTATGTTTTTCATTGTATCTATTATTTTATTTTAAATCGTAAACCCGCATAAAACATTTGCCCGAATACAGGCGCAAAGATGATCGATGAATCAAAATTCGGTCCAAAAGGATTATCATTTCCTAAAATTGCCTTATCCTGTTTATAATTTCCGAGGTTTTCTACACCGGCATACATTTCAAAAGTTGACGAAAATGTTCTTGTAACTTGAGCATTCATCAGCGAAAACGCCGAAGAAAATTTTGGCAATCGATCTGCTTCCGGATTTGAAGCTGTGTTTGGAAGTTTCTGTTTTCCCATCCAATTGTAGGTAAAATCAAATTTCCACTGCTTTCCTTTTTCGCCAATGTGCGTTGCATATTCCAGATTCGTAAAGAAACGGTTTTTTGCCTGCAACGGTCTTTCGCTTGTTCCGCTTAGATAATCCGTTTGGATGTCATAATATTTATAAGCGGTACGAACATTGAAATGCTTAATCAATTCGATATTAAATTCCAATTGAAGGCTGTTTGCGTAAGAATTTCCGGTTAAATTATAAAAATTAACCTGTTGTGGACTTTCATACAAATCGACAACTGCCTGGTTTTGGAAATCGGTTCGGAAGAAGTCAAATCCGATATCAGCACTTTTCCCGAAAAGGAAAAAATTCTGCATGAAACTCAAACCATAATTCCACGCAATTTCAGGATCCAGTCCGTAAATCCTGCCGCCTGAATTCAAGATATCGAAAACTCGTGAACTTGCGAAAAGCTGTTGGTTTTCCGCAAAAATATTTGCCGATCGTTTTCCTCTTCCGGCCGAAACACGCAAAACGCCTTTTTCCCACGGATTGTATCGAATGTGTAATCTTGGCGTTGCAAACAATCCCAAACGGTTGTGCTTATCGATTCTTCCTCCGGCAACCAGGCTGAAATTCGTTGTGTTATCATACGTATATTCAAAAAATGCTCCGACAGAAGTATCAATCCGGTCATAATTTCCGGTAATACCCGGAACGCCTACAAATTCGTTATAATCATCGTAGGCGAAATTCAATCCGGTTGCAAATTTGTTCATCGTATTGTCAATAATCGAATTGAAAATCAGGTTCGAATAAAAGCTATTCTGCCTGATATCATATTGATTCAGTCCGAAATAGGATTCCTGTTTGTGCGTGTTGTAAGCATTTTGAAAACCTATGCTCTGGTACGGCATATCCGGAAAAACATAGCCGATTTTCGTTGAAACGTCAAACCGTTGCGTGTTGATTTCAGATCCCCAAAAATTAGTCGTAAGCTTATCACGGTCTTTGTCAAAATCAATTTCGCCGGTTTGTTTTTCATCATTCATATATCTGAAATTGATAAAACTCACCCAGCCTTTTTCGGCATTATTGTACTGCCATCGATTTAGGATATTGATTTGCTTTCCCAGTGGATTATCCAGAAAACCATCGTCATTCATGTCATTTTTTGAAATTCGGGTATTTCCGTGGACGAAAAGGCTGCTGCTCCATTTATCCGATATTTTTTTATTGAAATGTGTATTAGCTTCAAATCTAGAATCGGTTGATCCGTATAAATTCAGGAAAAACGGAATGTCGCCAATTGGCTTGATTAACTCCGTGTTTATTTGTCCGGAAATGCTTTCGTAACCGTTTACAACAGAACCTGCGCCTTTTGTGATCTGGATGCTTTCAACCCATGTTCCAGGCGTAAATGACAATCCATACGCTTGTGAAGCGCCACGGACAGAAGGAATATTTTCTTCGGTAATCATTAAATACGGACTTGTAAGTCCAAGCATTTTGATTTGTTTTGTTCCGGTAAGTGCGTCAGAAAAATTCACGTCGATTGACGGATTGGTTTCGAAACTTTCGGCGAGATTACAACAAGCGGCTTTTAGTAATTCCTTGCTGGTCATTACTGTTGTATTTGCCGTTGTTTTTAATGATTTTTTGATACTTCGGCTCTTGGCTTCGACTTTCACCGCCTGCAAAGTGTCTTGCGCGAATGAAAATGTAGAAAGCAATAGCAGTAAAAGTACCGTTATTGATTTTTGCATAAATAAATTTTAATGTTCTTAAAGAGTTTCATCGCAGTGCGATACTGTTTAAAAGCATTAAAATCAGGCGTAGAAAATGTATTGGGAATATAATTTGAAAAGTGGCGGAGCATTTGCATCCACATAATATTGAATGACCGGAGCTTTTTCCTGAACCTCAAATGTCTTGAATACTACCGGTTTCCAAGCTTGGATAATGAATGGCGCGTCAATCTGAAACGAAAATGTTTTTACGACAATATCGTCGGATTTATCCTGAAGGTTGACGATCTTGTTCTTACAGCACTTTTTATGTCCGAGATCGACTTCTTTAGCACAACAAGACTTTTCTGCTTTAACGGGCTGTATTTCGCAAACTTCCTCATCCGTAAAAACTGAGGAAACTGAAGCGATTTTCCCTTCGCAGTAATGCACAGTAAATGCCAGTCCTACATTGGAAACCAATAATAGGAAAGCTAAAAGCAAACTGGTGCATTTTTTTAAATTCATGCTGCAAAATTATTCAAAAAACGTTTATTGCGTGCTAATTAACTGTTATTTTTTGTCAATCGGTCCTGATAGTAAAATGCCGGAAGAAATAAAACCACGAAAATTGGCTGGATTATGAACCTTCTGATATAAAAAATCGTCAGATTATTATCGTCTCCAAAATAAGCAAGAACGATAAAAAACGTGATTATTAATCCGATGAAGAAAAGCAAATAAAGAAATGAAGCAAATTTTACCAATTCCAAATCCCTGAAAACAACATAAATAATGGCAAGTGAAATAATTGTGTTTAAAAAATATCTAAAAAACAAACTGCCAAATAAATACATTCTGTTGAAATCCGGCAATGGAAGGTTTGTATATTCACTTCTAAAAAAATCAAGAAACGGATCATAAAACAACTGGCTTTCAAAAATCCTGACACTTGCCAAAAGTCCAACAAGGACAACAAACAACGCAACCTGAAGTTTATGATTAAGCAGTTTTTTTAGCATAATGCGAATATTTGTTTATCCAAAGTACCCATAGTCCAAATACGACTCCATAAATGAAGAGCGGGAATATAATGTCATGCATAATATGCTCGTATTCTGGAATATAAATCAATCCGAGAATCAGTGCTGCAATTCGGGCAACATTTAAGACATGAATCAATAAAATTCCACATACAATAAAAAGCAGCGTCTTTTTTAGTTTACTGCTGAAGGCAACAATAAAAGAAACAAACAAAATCACGACACTAACGGCGTTGCAGCCTTCTACAATTCTTACAACAGAATCATTATCGATATACATTTTATAGGATGGCTCTTTAGAATGCGGCGCCATCGATACATTATAATTAAGTAGTTCCAACGTTGTTTTTGTATGTTTTGCCACCAATGTAGTAAAACCATCAGGCTCAAAAGTCTTGGCATCGAATTGATTCAGGTAGAATTGATACAAAAAAGTCAAAAGTAAATATGTCAGGAAAAATTTTCCCAGGAACAATAAAAACGGCTTGTATTTAATGAAGTAATTTTCCAATTCGGATTTTTAACAAAAATATAAAATTAAAGTTCCGTCAATGGATTAATTTTGTAAAAAATAAAACGATGACTTTCGAAGAATTAAAACCAAAAGTTCAGGACATCCTACATCATAAAGGTGTTTTGAGAGAAGATAAGCTGATGCAGATTTGCCATTTGCTTCAGGACAACATTGATTATTATGACTGGGTTGGTTTTTATTTCCGCAATGGCGATAAAGAAGAATTGATTCTCGGGCCTTATGCCGGCGAAGCAACTGATCATACTGTGATTCCTTTCGGAAAAGGCATTTGCGGTCAAGTCGCGGTTTCTAATAAAAATTTTGTGGTTCCTAATGTTCAGGCGCAGGATAATTATATTGCATGCAGCATGACTGTAAAATCAGAAATCGTTGTTCCGCTTTTCGTAAATGGGCAAAACATCGGCCAGATAGATATCGATTCAGAAGTTTTGGATCCTTTTACAGAAAATGATGAGCGTTTTCTTGAATTTGTAAATCAGGAAATTGCGAAACTTTATTAGATAAAATACCAGTCCAAAAATTAATTGGATTTTACAAAATAAAGTTTACCTTTGCACCCGAATGAGATAATCTTGTTCACTACATAATAATCATTAAACAATATTAGCATGTACTTAACTAAAGAAGTTAAAGAAGAAATCTTCGCTAAACACGGAGGAACAGCAGTAAACACAGGATCTGCTGAAGGACAAATCGCTTTGTTCACATTTAGAATTAACCACCTTACAGGTCACCTGAAAAAAAATCGTCACGATTTCAACACAGAGCGTTCTCTTGTAAAGCTGGTAGGTAAAAGAAGAAGCCTTCTTGATTACCTTAAGAAAACGGAAATCAACAGATACCGTGAGATTATCAAAGAATTGGGTATTAGAAAATAATCCATACAAAAAGAGGTGCTCACGCGCCTCTTTTTTTTTAGACATATTGCAGAAAAAAAGTTTGGTTTTTCATTGGGTTTTAGACAACTACACACAACAACAACTACAACACAACTAAAACCCATTGTTTAACTTAGAGAATTAATTTATGATTCCACAATTATTTGTAGAAAGCATCGATTTAGGTGATGGCAGAAGCATCACAATCGAGACAGGGCGTTTGGCCAAACAAGCCGACGGTTCTGTAGTAGTAAGAATTGGAAAAACTGTTATTTTAGGCACAGTTGTTTCCGCAAGAAAGGCAAGTCCGGGGATTGACTTTTTACCGTTAACGGTAGATTACCGCGAGAAATTTGCAGCAGCAGGCCGTTTTCCGGGAGGTTTTTTCAAAAGAGAAGCACGTCCGAGTGACAACGAAGTATTGACAATGAGATTGGTTGACCGCGTTTTGCGTCCGCTTTTCCCAAGCGATTACCACGCAGAAGTTCAGGTTATGATTCAGTTGATGTCGCATGACGATGATGTTATGCCGGATGCATTGGCAGGATTGGCAGCTTCGGCGGCATTGGCGCTGTCTGATATCCCATTTGAAACCTTGATTTCTGAAGCAAGAGTTGGAAGAATCGACGGAAAATTCATCATCAATCCATCACGCGCACAATTAGAATTGTCTGATATTGACATGATGATTGGAGCTTCGACAGATTCTATCGCGATGGTAGAAGGGGAAATGAAAGAAATTTCAGAAAAAGAAATGGTAGAAGCCATTAAATTTGCTCACGAACACATTAAAGTACAAATCGCGGCGCAGGAAAGATTAGCAGCAGCTTTTGGAAAGAAAGAAGTTCGTACCTACGAAACTGAAAAATCTGACGACGCTATTTACGAAAGAGTAAAAGCGGCGGCTTATGATAAAATTTATGCAATTGCAAGCAAAGGTTCGGCAAAGCACGAACGTTCAGCTGCATTTGACGAAGTAAAAGAAGAAGTAAAAGCTACGTTTACAGATGAAGAATTGCTTGAAAATGGTGATTTAGTAGGGAAATATTTCTACAAAGTCAACAAAGAAGCAGTTCGTAACGTAACCTTAGATTTAGGAACGCGTCTTGACGGAAGAAAAACTACTGAAATCAGACCAATCTGGTGTGAAGTAGATTATTTACCATCTGTTCACGGTTCAGCATTGTTTACACGTGGAGAAACTCAGGCATTGGCAACAGCAACTTTGGGAACTTCGAGAGAAGCTAATCAAATCGATTCACCATCTGAACAAGGAGAAGAAAAATTCTACCTGCATTATAATTTCCCACCATTTTCTACAGGAGAAGCTCGTCCGTTAAGAGGAACTTCAAGAAGAGAAGTTGGTCACGGAAACTTGGCGCAACGTGCTTTGAAAAATATGATTCCTGCTGAAAATCCGTATACGATCAGAATCGTTTCTGAAGTATTGGAATCTAATGGTTCATCTTCCATGGCAACGGTTTGCGCCGGAACTTTAGCATTGATGGATGCCGGAATTCAAATGATTCGTCCGGTTTCTGGAATCGCGATGGGATTGATTACTGACGGAGAACGTTTCGCAGTTTTATCGGATATCTTAGGTGATGAAGATCATTTAGGTGATATGGATTTTAAAGTAACCGGAACATCTGAAGGCATCACGGCTTGTCAAATGGATATCAAAATCGACGGATTGAAATATGAAATCATGGAGCAGGCTTTGGCTCAGGCTCGTGACGGACGTTTACACATCCTTGGAAAATTAACCGAAGTATTGGCTGAGCCAAAAGCTGACGTAAAAGTATATGCTCCGAAAATCATCATGCGTACCATTCCTGGTGCTTTCATTGGTGCACTTATCGGACCTGGAGGAAAAGTGATTCAGGAACTTCAAAAAGCTACCGGAACAACTATCGTTATCAACGAAGTTAACGAAGAAGGTGTTGTTGAGATCCTTGGAACTGATCCAGACGGAATCGCAGCAGTATTAGCTAAAATCGATTCGTTGATTTTCAAACCAGTTGTTGGCGAAGCATATGATGTTAAAGTAATCAAGATGCTTGACTTTGGAGCAGTAGTAGAATACCTACAAGCTCCGGGCGCAGAAGTATTGCTTCACGTATCTGAATTGGATTGGGCTCGTACTGAAAATGTTTCTGACGTTGTTAATATGGGCGATGAATTCCAGGTAAAATACTTAGGAATCGACCCTAAAACAAGAAAAGAAAAAGTTTCAAGAAAAGCGTTGATGCCAAGACCTCCAAGAGACGAAAATGCTCCAAGAGAAGATCGTGGTCCTCGTCCAGAAAGAAGAGACGACCGTGGTCCAAGAAGAGATGATCGTCGTGATGACAGAGGTCCTCGTCCTGAAAGACGTGATGACAGAGCTCCTCGTTCAGAAAACAATGACACTCCACAAGAGTAATCTTTAAGATTATTAATTCATAAAAAACCCTGATTCAAATACATGAGTCAGGGTTTTTGTTTTAGAATTAAGTAAGTGTTGCGAAAATTATTGTTTTATAATTTTTAAAGTTTTAACATCATTGCCTGAAGTTAACTTAACGGTATAAGTTCCGGTAGCTAATGACGATAAATCAACTTCTGCATCTGTTGAATTAAGCGCCTGTGAAAACACTCTTTGACCTATCATATTAAATACGTTTATGTCTTTTATGTCATGCTTATAAGACAAGTTCAGAACGCTTTTTACAGGATTAGGAAAGTATTTCAATCCAGCTAAATTATTATTGCTTACAGATAAAGTTTCGTTGTAAGCGGAAATGCTAAATTGCCCCGGAGTTGCAGGAAAACCAAATTCTTCAAGAGAAAATTGCCAAACAGCAACATAAATTGTTTCTCCCGGAGTCAATCCTGTAAGCACTAATTTAGAGAAATATCCTTCTTCAGCGTCTTCATTATCATCATTACAATCAATAGAAGTTAATGCACCGCAGGTTCCAGAAAACGCCTGGATAATTGTATCATCATTATCAGAACCGACAACTTGTTGGGTTTCAACGGTTACATTCCCATCTTCTGGCACCACTATGGAAAACCAAACATCGTTAGCATAAAAGTCAGCACAATCAGGAACAGTTTCTGAATCAGTTGTAGCGGCAACACTGGTAAATATCTCTCCAGTGTCTAAACTATTAGTTACTGTTAATGGAGCCGCTGTAGTACAAGTATCATTTACCGCCGGAGTTGGAAGCGTTATAATTGATAGAGCCATTGGCTCACTTAAATCCCCATTACCACAATTATTTTGCAAATAAACATCATAAATCATCCCAGGTTCAAGATCGTCAATTGTATATGGGGATTCTGCTGTACTTACTACTGTACCAGTACCTGGTGTGAAATCTTCCGGGCCGTATTCAATTTTAAATAAAGTTCCCGTTGAAGACCAACTCAGCTCTGCAGCGGTAGAAGTTACCGCATTAACTATAAAAGAATTAGGCTCCAAGCAACTTGGTAATGCTCCATTAACTACATCGTCGACCTCAAAAACGAACTTATCTACTGTTGATGAATAAAACGCAATATAAATGGTCTGACCAATAAACGGCGTTAAATCATACGCAAATTTGTGATAATCTAAACCACTTGAAGGAGCTACAATATCGGCAAGGTTAACTGTAAAATCGGTCGCGTCTACCCCCGTAGTTGAAATTTTCAACATGATTTGTTCTGGATAATCCGGATCAAGGCTACGACCCCAAAACGAAAAATAATCACTTACACCTGCAGTAACAGTAATGGCTGGTGTAATAAGGTAATCATCATGTTCGATGTCCACATCATAAAAAATACCCGCTGCATTATTACCGCTATGAGCTGCTACCCCAAATTCATCATCTGTATCCAAAATTTCCCACGCATTATCATCGCCACCATTAATGACAGTCCATCCAATTGGAATATTAAGGTTTGAATCAAAATTCTCTGTAAATTGCGCAAATCCCGTAGTACAGAAAATCACAGCAATTAGTAATGTAATTTTTTTCATAATAAAAATTTTAAGTTGATATATCAAAGTTACACGATCAATTCGCATATAATAAAAAAATTAAGTAAAGTTTAATACCATCAAATTCTATTTAACAAGTTTTATACGATTTCAAATTATTAGAAAATTATTTTGAATTTTGTAACCTTTTCCAGTTTTGCTACGTATAAGATATTGTACGCTTATACAATTAGGCGATAATTAGAATGAGACAGCTGAAAATTACCAAGCAGGTAACAAATCGTGAAACTGCATCCCTAGACAAATATTTACAGGAAATCGGAAAAGTGGACCTTATCACCTCTGATGAAGAGGTGGAATTGGCTCAGAAAATCAAAGCTGGTGACCAAAAGGCACTTGAAAAACTTACAAAAGCTAACTTGCGTTTTGTTGTTTCAGTAGCAAAACAATACCAAAATCAAGGACTTACACTTCCTGATTTGATCAACGAAGGAAATTTAGGACTTATAAAAGCTGCGCAACGTTTCGATGAAACACGTGGTTTTAAATTCATTTCATACGCCGTTTGGTGGATCCGTCAGTCTATTTTACAAGCATTGGCAGAACAATCGCGTATCGTTCGTCTTCCGCTTAACAAAATTGGATCGATCAACAAAATCAATAAAATGTATGCTTTACTGGAGCAGTCAAACGAGCGTCCGCCTTCTGCAGAAGAAATTGCAAAAGAGCTTGACATGACCGTTAACGACGTGAAAGAAAGCATGAAAAACTCGGGTCGCCACCTTTCCATGGATGCGCCGCTTGTTGAAGGAGAAGATTCAAACCTTTATGACGTATTGCGTTCAGGCGAATCTCCAAATCCTGACAGAGAATTGATTCACGAATCGCTACGTACTGAAATCGAGCGTTCTTTAGAAACACTTACGCCAAGAGAAGCTGATGTAGTGCGTTTGTATTTCGGATTGGGCGACCAACATCCGATGACTTTGGAAGAAATTGGCGAAACATTCGACCTTACCCGTGAAAGAGTACGTCAAATCAAGGAAAAAGCGATCAGAAGATTAAAACATACTTCCAGAAGTAAGATCCTTAAAACCTATTTAGGTTAATAATGGCATAACTTTTGAAATTAAAGTTTTGTGTTTAAAATAAAGTTTGTATTTTGCAACACTAATACGATTTCGAAATTACTACATAAAGATATTTAAAGTAACAACAGTCTGATTAACTGTTCGTTTTTTGATTGATGATTGAAACTCCGGCTGATTACCGGAGTTTTGTTTTTTTATCAAACATCCGTTTTATTTATGAACCATTAAGAGATTAAGAAAAATTAAGTTTTATGATACTTAATGAACCTTAATCTCTTAATGGTTTAAAATTTTATGAATGGTTTAAAATATTATGGCGCGCCCTTTCAGGTCAGGCTGTACACTTCAATATTTTTGCCTGTCACCCTGAGCGCAGTCGAAGGGCGTCTTTTCAGGCAAAAATGATTTCCGTTCCCATCCTTCGCGCGGCTGCGGCGATAAATCAAATTCACTATTCCAATTCACTTTGCGAACTTTGCGTAAACCTTTGCGCCTTTGCGGTTAAAAAACTACTTTTGCACCAACAACAACACAACAACAATGAAAAACACTTTAATAGCACCATCAGTGCTTGCCGCCGATTTCGCAAACCTGCAACGCGACATCGAAATGATCAACAACAGCCAAGCCGATTGGTTCCACATTGATATTATGGACGGCGTTTTCGTTCCGAATATCTCTTTCGGGATGCCGGTCTTAGATGCCATTAACAAACATGCCAAAAAAACAATCGACGTACATTTAATGATTGTAGATCCAGATCGTTACATCAAGACTTTTGCCGATCTGGGAAGCCATAATCTTACTGTTCACTATGAAGCATGTACACATTTACACCGTACGCTTCAGGCAATAAAAGCCGAAGGAATGAAAGCCGGAGTAGCCTTGAATCCACACACAAACGTTAACGTACTCGAAGACATCATCAATGATATTGACTTAGTTTGCCTAATGAGTGTAAACCCGGGATTTGGCGGACAATCATTCATTGAAAACACCTACAAAAAGGTACGCCAGTTAAAAGAAATCGTTACCAAAAACGGCGCTTCCACACTAATTGAAATCGACGGTGGCGTTACCTCTAAAAACGCGTTACAACTTGTTGAAGCCGGAGCCGATGTATTAGTAGCCGGAAATTTCGTTTTCAAAGCCGAAAATCCGACGCAAACAATTGCTGATTTAAAACAATTGACAGGATTTTAAAAATTTGTAACGACTCCAAGCAAAAAATACAATAAGATAATTTTAAATATACTTTTCACCATGAAAAAAATGAAGTTCATAATAAGCCTACTATTGCTTTCAACATTAGCTGGATGTAATTCAGACGATAGTAATAATCACGTAAAAGGAACACTGATTTTTGGATGGTTTGCAAGTTCAAACTGTTCTGGTGATTGTTCTCAGATTTTTAAAATTGATGGTACAAACGTTTACCAGAATATTAATCATGATTATCCTGACACTCCCTTTTTTGAAGGAGAATTTGAATTGATGACTGACGTAAATTATCAGGACTATAAAGTATTACTAAACCAATTACCCAGCGAAATACATGCTGAGCCTAATGGATATTTAGATTGTACTGATTGCACCAATGAAAACGGTGGGTTTTATCTGGAGTTTGAAGATGATAATGGAATACGTAAATCTTGGCGCTTTCGTAATACTGTATTTCCAGAGTATATGGAAAGCTACAGAAGTTTGTTGCTGGAGAAAATAGCAGAATTAAGCAGTTAGTAAATTATTTTTTTATTTAAATCAAAACCGCAACTTTATGTCTGCGGTTTTTTCGTAAATACGCTACATAAACAACTTGCTTCGCAAATATAAATCCCCATATTTGCCCTACCTGAAAGAAATTTTGGGGAAGTAAATTTTGTATATTGCACTGGTTAGTAGTTATACATATTAAATGAGAACTTGGATTAAATATGGATTAAGTAATGCGTTCCTAGGTTTAATCATAGGGATCTATATTGCTGTTATATTTATTGGAGACGGATATAATGCGTTTATAATTGCGTCACCAATTGCCGCTTTTTTTACAGGCGGAATAGCTTGGAAACGGATTATGAAAGACCACCTTAATCCTACTAAAATTTACATTACTGGAATAGTAACTGGGACAGTTTCACATTATATAACTTTCATTTTAATAAGCATTGGAATGAATATTTGTTATTGGACAACCGGAAACTGTACCGGATCGCTTGGGGATCCGCCAGCGAGTATAGCAGTGATGTTGCCTGGCGCATTTGTATTTTCATTCTTTAGCCTATTGTTTTTTATATGGATAACGGTACCATATTCTATATTGATTGGTTTTATTTTAAAACGAAATGAAAATAAGAAAAGTGACGCATAACACGTCTTACACAACTGCTTTTTCCGGGAAAAACTCGTTTCTTTTTCTTAACTTCGTTTTGTTCAACCGTGTAAACTGCTTCAACAATTCGCTATAAACTTGTAAAAAATATACAGTATGCAAAAATTACAATTTAAAAAAGAAATAAACGCGTCAGCTCAAAAAGTCTATGAAACGATGTTGGGTTTAAAGGACAAATCCACTTACGAATACTGGGCAGCAACTTTTAATCCTACCTCAACTTATGAAGGTAGCTGGGACAAAGGAAGCAAAATCCTCTTTGTGGGAACAGATGAAAACGGTAAAAAAGGCGGAATGATTTCGGAAATTGCACAACACAAACCTGCCGATTTTATTTCCATTCGCCATTACGGATTTTTAGACGGTGATACCGAAGTAACCACAGGCGAACAGGTAGAAAAATGGGCAGGCGGTCATGAAGATTACACCTTTCAGGAAAATAATGGCATTACAACCTTAACAGTAGAGATGGACGTTATTGATGAGTTTTTGGAATACTTTAATAGTACTTATCCAAAAGCATTGGATAAATTAAAAGAAATTTCAGAACAGTAAAAAACCAGTTGCACTGAGAATAAAAATTAAATTTACTTCAAAGACGTTAGCATCTGTGTAAATATTGTCAACAAAATGAACAAACATAAAGTACATACAATTGGATTTTTTTTATTTCTTCTAACCTTCACAATGACTGCGCAGACGAGTATGGTTGTTACTGACAGCTATAATGAAGAAAAAAATCAAACAACTTTGACCTTGTTGCCTTATGGGAATATAGTTATCCCGGATAAGTGGGCAAAAGTCAGTTATAACAACGTGAGCAAGCAACATTTCTTTAAAAATAGTGATTCGATAACTATTGCAGTGACTAAAAATCCAAAGAAGAATTATCCGTTTTTTAAAAAGAAGCAAACAGACAAGAATTTTGTAACTGAATTTGTTAACTGGGATGCAGAATATTGGCAAAAACAAGGTTTTGAAATTAAACGAATAAGCGACAATTCTAACGACGGCTTTTTAATTTGGCAGGTTCTCGATGCTAAAAAAATCAGTACTATTTTCTTATTCGGTTCAAAAAACGACTTAGCTTATAATTTTGCTGTAGTTTCTAAAGGTTGGTCAAATGAGAAAGCACAAGAGTTTTTAATTAACCTTTTTAGAACAAATTGATCGTTATACTGCTAATAGCGGTTTAATTAACGGTAGCGGGCAAGGTAAATTATTATATTGCGGATTTAGTAATGCTGTAAACTCTCAAACTAATAATGAAATTTAATATTTTCCTTACGATTATTTTTCTGCTTTTTCTAAATAAACTGCAAGCTCAAACCGAAGAAGAATTATTAGAATTTTTTCATTCAGGCACTGTAACTACAGCCAGCAAAACTATTAAAGTCCCTATTGAAATATGGAATAACCTGATATTGCTGAAAGTCAAAGTCAATGGTAACAATGCCACATTTGTGTGGGATAATGGATTTTCAGTTTCCGGTATCGATAATTCCCTTATTCAACCGTATCAATTTCTATCCCTTGGCAATGCTACTACTATTTCTGCACTCGACGGAAATAATGTCAAAGTCAGTGTCGATTATTTGGTATGCCCGAAAATTAAAATAAAAGGAATTTCAATTTCAAATACCCCGTTTATAGCGTTTGATTCCAGGACTCTTACACTTACCAAAAAATTAAAGATTGACGGAGTTTTGGGTGCATCCATAATTAACAAGCTCAATTGGAGGTTTAACTTTGATAAAAACTATATAGAAATTTCTGAAATGCCATTTGCAATAAAGCCGTCTAATTTGGTTTTGCCATTTTACATAAAGCCCTACAACAACCATATTATGAATATTGCTTTTAACGATATTGAAACAGAGTGCTTAGTCGATTTTGGACTCAATAGTGGTGAAATTGAAATAAATAAAGTAAACGCCGCACACTTTTCAAATGCCAAAGCTAGTAAACTCTTTGGTCAAAGCACTATTAGCTTGAGCGGCATCGCACCTATTGATACTGTTTATAACATTAAAGATAATTTCACTTGGAAACTGTCCAATAAAAAACTCGATTTCAGGCCTCAAATATCTTTTTCAAAACATAGGCAAAATGTAGTGTTAGGAAATAGAATATTCAGGGATCGTTATAATGTTGTAATAAATACAGTTAGCGACACTATATATGCGCTATCAGCGAGAAGCAAGCCAAACAACGACTCTTCTGATAAATCACATGGATACGGCGTACTTGCAGTAGATGGGAAATTTAGAGTTGCACAAATAGTTCCAAATTCCAATACTATTAATAATGACATTCAACTGATGGATGAAGTGGTCAGTATCAACGGCAAAACGCCAAACGATTTTGAGGATAACTATTCACTTATAGTTTATCAAAAAAAGTTGCGGCTCAATCAAAAAATAATGGTTTTGAAGCTTGCAAATGGAAAGGAAATTTCGATCATTCCTCAGCCAAATATTGAGTTTCAGTTCAAAAACGAGAAGGAATTGTGGTAAGTTGAATATATAACCAAACAATATTAGCAACAAATATTTTCCAATTAAAAATATATTTTTATTGTTTATCAATAAATTTTATATATTTGTACTGTAATTTTAAAACCACAAACTCATGGAAATTAAGATCAGTAGCAAACAAGTGCTCTTAGTATTGAATATCCTTTCCTGGATATTGTTCATTGGATTGGCCTTTGAGGCCGGAAGTATAATCTGCAGTGCCATATTTACATCATTTAATCCGGCTCGTGCAGAATATTTTGGCTTGTCGGATGTTTATCGTTTTGATGCGGGCTATTTTTTTGTAACCCTGTTGGTAATGGCTATTCCGGCAATAATGAAAGCCATGCTGTTTTACCTTATCGTAAAAATATCGTCTAACAAAGAACTAAGCATTGAACAACCTTTTAATGAACAGGTCAAAAATTTCATTGTAAAAGCAGCGTATTTGGCTTTGGGAATCGGGTTTTTTACAATTGGAGGAGCAAATCACCACCAATGGCTTATCAGTAAAGGTGTAATAATGCCAAACTTAGAACAGCTTCATTTGGACGGTGGCGATGTTTGGATATTTATGTGCGTGTTACTGTTCATAATTGTACAGGTTTTCAAAAAAGGAATAGCACTTCACGCAGAAAACGAACTAACCATTTAAGCTATGCCGATAATTGTAAACCTTGACGTAATGATGGCTAAGCGTAAAATGTCATTAAACGAGCTGTCTGAAAAAGTCGACCTGACGCTTTCTAATCTTTCAATATTAAAAACCGGAAAAGCAAAAGCTGTGCGGTTTACGACGCTTGATGCTATTTGCAAAGCACTCGACTGCCAGCCGGGTGATATACTCGAATATTCCGAAAAATAAGAAAAAGTAATCGTTGCTAAACAATGATTTAGACATCAAAAAACACGCTCCTTTGTATGACTATTTATAAATTGTGACAAAAAAAGCACGCTCGAAAACAAATAAAGAATTAGTTTTGGCACGCACAAAACAATTCATAATAACCACCCTTAACCTAACACTTTGAAAAAACTTTACCTTTTAGGCTTACTATTACTAAGCCTTACATCGTTTGCCCAATCGTATCAGTTTACTAAATTTCACACAGGGAATTCGGGCATTCCCTCGAATAATGTGAACGACTTTAAAATCTCGGCATTGGGAACAATGTGGATTACGACTAACAACGGACTTTCGGCTATGGTTGGGAACTCGTTTACGAATTACAACACTTCGAATTCGGGCATTCCAACCGACATGTTGAATAAAGTGGCGGTGAGCCCAAACAATACCGTTTGGATCTCGACTTACCAGGGTTTTGGACTTATTCGATTTATGAATAATACCTGGACGAATTATACTACGTCAAACTCTGCCATTCCGTCTAATGATATCAGGGGAATTGCGACAGACAGCTCGAACAATATATGGGTGGCGACTCCGGAAGGATTAGCGAAATTCAACGGAACTACCTGGACAACATATACCACTTCTACAAACGGGTTTGGCTTTTCAAACGATGTTACTTCAGTATTTACTGACGGGGCTACAGTTTACTATTCGGCGGGATTTGTACTTTATAAACTGGTTGGAACTACCTTTACTATCCTTACAGACGGTGCTGCAAAAATCGTTGGTGTTGCCGGAGGTAAAATATTTATGTCAACCGGTGATGGACTGGTAATATATACAAACCCTAATATACAGGACGTGTATTGGACAAATAATTCCTGTCTTGCCGACTGCGGAATTAATGTTGTTGACGTTGATCAAAACAATAAAGTATGGCTCGGGCTTTACGGGCAATGCTATAACGGAGGCGTACAGCGTTTTACGGATTGCGTAACCTATAATTATGATAATTCTCCAGTAACGGATCCTTACATCTCTGCGATAGATGTACTAGATTCTAACGTAATTTGGGTTGGGACGCTGGAAAGCGGACTTATTCGCATGAACCTGACTGATGGGTGCGCGCAACCTGATAATCTTGCTGACGAGGTAACTTCATTTTCAACTGCTAAAATCAGCTGGAATTACGCCAATCCGGTTCCGGGCGGATACAAATACAGGTACAGTACTTCAAGTACGCTTGGCGGAACAATTCAGTCTACTAACAATCTTTCGGTAGACCTTACAGGATTAACCGCTTCGACAACTTACTATTGGTGGGCAACTTCTAACTGTGAGCCGTTTCAATGGGTTTCAGGCGGATCATTCACTACATTACCACAACCCGATTGCTATATCGCATTAGGAAGAGCAGACCACCATTCGATTGCGATTAGCGGAGACAATTATCTTTGGGGTTGGGGCGATAATGCTTCGCGCGAATTAGGAGACGGGACTACTGTCCACAAATTAAAACCTACTAAAATTGGTACTTCAACATGGAAAAGTGTTGTTGGAGGTGCATTTCATTCATTAGGAATACAATCCGACGGATCACTTTGGGCTACCGGAAACAACAGTTATGGACAATTAGGCGATGGAACAACTACTACCAAAACAGTATGGACACGAATTGGAACCGGTTCAAACTGGGCAATGGTTGCTGCCGGACAAATCCATAGTTTAGCAATCAGAAACGATGGTACACTTTGGGCTTGGGGCTTCAATGAACCGGGTTGCCTTGGTGACGGAACTGTTGTGGGCAAAAACGTACCCACTAGAATTGGTACCGCTAACAACTGGGTTGCCGTTGGCGGAGGTTATAACTACAGTATCGCAATGAAATCGGATGGAACACTATGGACATGGGGAAGCAACGATTCGGGACAACTCGGAACTGCCGCCCTTAATTTCTCCTACACACCTCAAAAAGTTGGCACCGATAACAACTGGAGAACGTTTGCAGCAGGAAGCGGACACGTGTTAGCGATCAAAACAGATGGAAGATTGTATGCGTGGGGATTAGGCACCTCAGGGAGCCTGGGATTAGGAAACTTTCAGAATAAATTTACGGTTACCCAAGTAGGAACCGCTACAAACTGGAACACAGTTTATGCCAATTATCACTCCGGAGCAATTACAACCGATGGGAAACTGTACATGTGGGGCGATAATAGCTATGGCGGATTAGGTGATAATACTACAGTACATAAAAACACGCCAATCCAAATCGGAGTGGTAACAGATTGGAAACAACTTGCTCTTGGCTGGTATCACACTGTTGCTCTAAAAACCGATGGTTCTATAATGGCTTGGGGTGTAAACGAATTTGGCGCAGTTGGCGATAATACAACGACGAACAGGCTTGTACCAACATCTGTACTTTGCTCATTTGTTTTAAGCAATGAAGATTTTGAAACCCCTGCAAAGATCAGCCTTTACCCTAATCCGGTAAGGGATACTTTTAAAGTTGATTTTAACAGCGGAATTATTACATCGATGACCATTTATGATGCTAAAGGCGCAGTTGTGAAAACGATCAAATCCGATTTTGATTCGGAAATTAATATTTCAGCACTGCCGGCTGGTGTATATTTATTGAATATCGCAAATGATAAAGGAAACTCCGTAACGAAACGTTTGCTGAAACAATAATCACATTACAACTAATAAATTGCGGGCTAACAAGGTTTTCTTTGTCAGCCCGCTTTTTTTATCGATATTTTTATTAAATTTATGATAGTGCCATTTAAGAATATCGGAATAATTACTTCGTTCAATAATTCTTATAATTGAGTAACCGCTAAACCATTTCCATATTTAAAAGTCCAACCTACGTTAATTAATAAAAGCTACTTCATGAAAATTATACCCAGAACTATTATTTCGCTTTTATTGCTTTGCAACTGTTTGCTTTTTCCTTTTTTTTTAGGAGCACAAACCACTAAGATATCTCGTTTTCCTTATAAAAATTCCGGCCTGACTGAAAAACAGGCTGCCGCTCATTTACTAAGCCGTTTCACATATGGAGCAAAGCCTGGACAAATTGATGTCATTGCAAAACAAGGACTTGAAAACTGGTTTAAGCAGCAACTTGATGCTAGATTACCCGATGATCAACTAAAAAAATCATTAAGCAAATACGACGCTCTTAGTTTGACCAATGCTGAAATAGTGATTACTTATCCACGAACGAGAATCGTTCAAATGGCAATTAAAGAGGGATTTTTACATAAGGATTCAACAAACAGCAACAGTAAATATTATAAAGAATCTGTAAAGGCATATATGGACAAGCATGGCTTGAAATTGCAAAAAGAACTTACACAGCAATTCATTAGTCAAAAAATACTACGATCGGCATACAGCAACAATCAATTGCTAGAAGTCATGACAAGTTTCTGGTTTAATCATTTTAATGTTTCCATGTCGAAAAACCAATCTTCCCGGTTTATCCCATCATACGAAAGAGATGTGATACGTCCGAATGCATTAGACAGGTTCAACGACTTACTTTTAGCAACAGCTAAGTCTCCTGCGATGCTCTATTATCTTGATAATGCAAGTAGTGTTGCTGAGAATAAAAAAATAGCATCTAAGGGTAAAACAAATGAGCAAACTTCTCTAAAAGCCAAAAAAATCAAAGGATTAAATGAAAATTATGCCCGCGAAGTAATGGAGTTGCACACACTTGGCGTGGATGGCGGGTATACGCAGCAGGATGTTACTGAGGCTGCACGCATTCTTACAGGATGGACCGTTTCGCTGGTAGAACCTTCTGATAAAGACAAAGTGATTAAACCTCTGAACATTGAAAAGAATAAAAAACTTGGTTTTATATATGACAATGATTTTTTATTCAATCCCAACAATCATGATAAAGGAGAAAAAACCGTAATGGGAAAACGCTTCGGACCTGATGGTGGCTATTCAGAAGGCTTGGCGTTATTGAATATGCTGGCACATCATTCCTCAACCGCACAATTTATCTGCAGGAAATTAGCCGTGCGATTTGTATCCGATAATCCGCCACAAACCCTGATTGACAAAATGGCTAAAACCTTCCGGGAAAAAGACGGACAAATCAAAGAAATATTAATTACGATGGTTACATCTCCCGAATTTTGGGATACAGCAGCAATCCGCCAAAAAACAAAATCCCCTTTTGAACTCACAATTGGATCAATACGCAACCTTAATGCAACCATTGACCAGCCTTATAAACTGTTTCAGCAAATTACCAAAATGGGCGAAAAAATATATTATTATCAGGCGCCAACCGGTTATCCCGATAAAGGACAATATTGGATCAATACGGGATCATTGCTTAATCGCATGAACTTTGGATTAGCATTAGCAGACGGACGAATTGATGGCGTTTCGATCGATCTTCCGGCATTAAACAATAATCACGAACCTGAAAGTACTCAGGCCGCACTTGTAACATACAGCAAATTGATTATGCCCGAACGCGATCTCGAACAAACTATTAAGCGGCTTACACCAATGCTTAATGATCCGCAGCTGGCAACAAAGGTGAATAAAAAAGCGGTTGCAAAAGCTCCGTCAAATATTAATACTTCGAAAATGGAGGATGAAATGGAGGATGAAACAGAAAACCCCAAGAAAACACAATCCGACGTAAAAGCAATTAATCAAAAAAAACAGCAAAGCATGATGTTAAAACAGGTCGTAGGAATTATAATCGGTTCACCCGAATATCAAAGACGTTAAACTATTAAGATGTAAAGTTATGGTATCAAGGAGAGGATTTATAAAATCAGGCGGATTAGCAATGCTGGGCATTGGACTCTTAGGCGGCATTCCGGCATTTGTTGCAGAAGCCGCCGCCGGACAAAAAAGAACAGCGTTATATAAGAAAAGAAAGACTTTAGTTTGCATATTCCAACGCGGTGCAATGGACGGACTCATGGCGGTAACACCATTTACGGATCCTTACCTAAAAGCCGCCAGGCCGAATTTATTCATGTCAGCAGCAAAATCAGATGAAAGTCCGCTATTTGACCTCGACGGCCGTTTTGGACTGCATCCGGCGATGAAATCTTTTGAACCGTTATTCCGCGAAAAACGAATCGGGATTGTACACGGAATCGGATCACCGAATACCAGTCGATCCCACTTTGACGCCCAGGATTACATGGAATCGGGCACGCCATTCAACAAAGGCACCGCAAGCGGATGGCTCAACAGAGCAGTAGGATTGCTCGGTCATGATGCAACGCCTTTTACAGCTGTGAGCCTAACATCGGCAATGCCACGTTCATTCTATGGAGATAATCCTACAGTATCTATAAGTAACCTAAGTGATTTTTCGATAAAGCACGGAAGTATGGAAAACACAAATTTTTCCGCTAAAAGTTTTGAAGACCTTTATGATCAAACTGCTCCCGGATTATTAAAAGAAACAGGAAAGGAAAGTTTTGAAGCCCTCAAAATGCTCCAGAATACAAACGTAAAAAATTACAAACCCGCTAATAATGCCGTTTACCCAAAATCAGCATTGGGCGATTCCCTGAAGCAAATCGCACAGCTAATAAAAATGGATGTCGGCCTAGAAGTAGCTTTTACCGAATCAAACGGATGGGATACGCATATAAACCAAGGAACCGCAACAGGTATTTTTGCCCGTAATGTTGCCGATTTAAGCAATAGCATTACAGCATTCTGGACTGATCTTGAAGCTTTTCAGGATGATGTAACCGTTATGACAATGACGGAATTTGGACGAACCGTTCATCAAAACGGAACTGGCGGTACTGACCACGGTAGGGCATCGTGCAATTTTATTCTTGGCAATAAAGTCAACGGCGGATTAATTCACGGAAGTATGGAACCATTAGCGAAAGAAAACCTCGAAGATGGCCGCGATGTAAAAGTGACAACCGATTTCAGATCTGTATTTAGCGAAGTTGCAAATAAGCATTTAGGAAACGTGAACGATAAAATTTTATTTCCCGATTGGAAAGGAAATACGATTGGCATCATGAAATAACAAAACATACAGTATCAAGTCGAATAAATACTGCCTGGTGGCGTATAATTTATCATTTGTTTGACTTTGCGGAATAGCTCCGGAAATTTCTGTTTAAAGGTATCAGGTGTTTCAAAGAAATGTTCCATAATTACAGCCAGGAACTCAAAGTCATTCGTAAATGCATACTCACGGAAATATCCGGAATCCAATAATAATTTTGCATTAGGCGGATGCTTTACATCTTTCCTGATCTGATTGTAGCATTGAGCAAAGAATGCGGCACTGTTGTTCCTTTTTTTCATTCCGTTATAATGCAATACGTGCGCAAATTCGTGTATTCCTAAATTTAGATTATCGCTTTCCAATTCATTTCCTTCCATAAAATGTTGCCACGAAAATAAAACTGCTTTGTATCGCGGATTAAATTCGCCGTTGTGAAAAGTATCATTGATCGTCGAGTAATACGAGCTTGGATAAATGATGATCTTATCAATTGTTTGTGTCAGGTATTCCCGCATTCCGAAAGTTATCATCACATAAACTGAAGCGATTTTGACTCTCATATACGGTGTAATTTCAAGGCTTTCTTTTCCATGAAATTGGTATGTTGAAAGAAATTCCACTACCCGATGCTCAAAATACTGTTGCTTTTTCGTCGCTAATTTTGAATAAAAGGGGATTTCAGAGCGGAGGATTTCGTGTAACTCCGGAGACAATTTTTTTAGTACAGGGTAAAAATAAACGTAAGCAGGTTTTTTGAATACATAGAAATAGACCGGCTCAACAATAAAATTGAAAAACCCGATGACAAACAAAACCAGTGTGCAAATTGAAAGAAATAGTGTTAATATCAGTACTATCATAAGTAGCTTTTATGATGCCCAATTTAGAAAATATAATTTAGGATTTCAATAAAGTTGAAAAAAGCTGAAATACGCTTTCTATGCAAACAAAATTTCGGCAAGAAACAGTTTAGAAGTTAAACACAAAAACAACAATCATTTTAAAATCAACTAATTATGGTTAAAAAGTAATCTCGACAGGATTGCGCTTCGCACATTCTCCAAAGCTCCGCTTTGAAAAACAAAACCCTCAGAAAAAGAAATTAAAAGCGAGCTTTTTTTCCTTTTTCTGGGGGGTTTTGTTTTATTAGTGACCTCGACAGGATTCAAACCTGTAACCCTCAGAGCCGAAATCTGATATTCTATTCAGTTGAACTACGAGGCCTTATTTATGAGATGCGAATTAACGACAAATTTCCTTACGATAAAAGTCTTTTAACGATTGCCGAGATTGTTTTGCCTTCAGCGGTCCCTCCAAGCTGTGCCGATGCCAATCCCATAACTTTTCCCATTGATGAAATTCCGGATGCGCCTGTTTCAGCAATGATCTTTGCGACAACTGCTTCTACTTCTGCCTCACTCAATTGTGCAGGAAGGAATTTTTCGATTACGGCAACCTGAGCTAATTCTGGCTCTGCAAGATCCGGACGGTTTTGCTCGGTATAAATTTTCGCGCTTTCCTTACGGGTTTTTACCAACCGCTGAAGTAATTTGATTTCTTCGTCTTCGGTAATTTCTTCTTTAGAACCTGTAGCGGTTTGTGCTAATAATAGTTCTGATTTGATCGAGCGTAATGCTTCAAGCGCTACGGTATCTTTGGCTCTCATGGCAGTTTTGATTTCTTCCATGATTTGTGTTGATAAACTCATATGTTTAATTTTTTTTTTCTGGATGCCTGCCCGGATAGTATGGAAATCCTTTTTGTTTTAAGAAAAGCTCCTCGACTGTGCTCGGAGTGACAAAACAAAAAGATTAGCCCACTTAACTCCTATTTTATGAGAAGTTCGCAATGCTAAAGCATTTGCAACGGATAGCCGGAAATTGCCCCAAATTTTACAGATGCGAATTTAAGATAATTTACGGGAACTGCCAACTGATTGCGTGCTTCGTTTTGGAATAAAAAAACCCGGAATCGATGACACCGGGTTTCTATAAATATAATTTTGTGGTTTTGGAAATTATCAGGCTTATCTATAAATGAATTTAAAAAAATAACCCGAAAACAGTTACGTTTTCGGGTTAAGCAAATTGGTTTGAGTTAGCTAATCTACGTTATCGTGCAGGAAAGAATTGTTTGACCGCAATTGCATGTCATCATTACTATCTGTCCCTATTGATGTACGAGATTTGTTATTGTTTGCCGGCGTTCCTGAGATATCGATCCCCAGTCTTTTGTATGCCGGTTCTTTTTCGAGTTCTTCCATACGTGATGGATTATTGTGGAATTTGTAATTAAATTCTTTTAATTTTCGTCGTCTTTCATCGGCTCGCAATCTTGAAGCTTCTTCGATTGACATTTCTGTTGGCGAAACATTTTCGAAGTTATTAAAATCAGGCGTGAAGTCTAATTTTTTCATCGTAATGTTCAACTCTTCATTTTCAGGCTCAGCCACTTTTGCAACTGGTTTTGAATCCAGAAGAGAAGCTTCTACTTCCATGTATTCTTCAAGAGAATAACGGATTACGCCGTTTTGATTCACTTCTGTCATCGGAATAACCTGAACAGGTTCATTTACCTGGATGTTCCGCGTTTCCGGAGTTAATTCAAAAAATACTTTTTCTTCCTGTACCAATTCCGGCACGATAACCGGTTCTGGTTTAGCGATTGGCAAATCAAAAGAAAACGTAATTTGTTCTTCTTCTTTAGCGATGAATTCAGGCTCTTTTACAACAATTTCCTTAACTTCCGGAGTTGTGAAGAAAAATTGCTGCGTTGGTTCAGGCGAAACTATTTCAAAAGTAACATCAATATTTTTGATGAATTCTGTTGTCGGAACGAGGTTGTATTCGAATTTTGGCTCTTCACGAACTGGCTCTTCTACAATTTCTTCCATTAAATCATGAACAATTTTTTCTTCAGAAACCGGCGTTGAAACATCGGTAAACTCAAAAGAAGAAACCACTTTTGGCGTTAGATTGTGAACGATTGACTGATCACCTTCAAGCGCGTGGATTATTTTTTTTGGCTCTGTATTTACGATTTCGTTTTGCTGTTCAACATTGAAACCTGTAGCAATAATGGTTACGGCAACAGCGTCTCCAAGGCTTTCGTCTTCGCCAACACCCATAATAATATTGGCGTTGTGACCCGCTTCAACCTGAATATGATCATTGATTTCACCGATTTCGTCGATAGTAATTTCGTTGGTTCCAGAAACGATAAGCAACAATACGTTTTTAGCTCCGGTGATTTTATTATCATTTAATAGTGGCGAATCCAATGCAGACACAATCGCTTCTTTAGCACGATTTTCGCCGTTTGCCAATGCCGAACCCATGATAGCGGTTCCGCTGTTTGACAATACGGTTTTAGCATCTTTTAAATCGATGTTTTGAGTATAGTGGTGCGTAATAACCTCTGCAATTCCGCGTGAAGCGGTTGCTAAAACTTCGTCAGCTTTAGAGAAACCTGCTTTAAAACCAAGATTTCCATAAACCTCACGCAGTTTATTATTGTTGATTACAATTAAGGAATCCACTTGTTTTCTTAAACGTTCAACACCGTTAAGAGCTTGATCCTGGCGCACTTTTCCCTCAAACTGAAACGGAATAGTTACGATACCAACGGTCAGGATATCTCTTTCTTTCGCCAGTTGCGCAATTACGGGAGCTGCACCAGTTCCGGTTCCGCCGCCCATACCGGCAGTGATGAACACCATTTTGGTATTGCTGTCGAGCATTTTTTCGATGTCGGCAATGCTTTCAATGGCAGACTGTTGCCCAACTTCCGGGTTAGCTCCGGCACCAAGACCTTCAGTCAGGTGAACACCCAATTGGATTTTGTTTGGAACAGGACTGTTTTGCAATGCCTGAGAGTCTGTGTTGCAAACGATAAAATCCACGCCTTTTATCCCTTGCTTGAACATGTGGTTAATGGCGTTACTTCCGCCTCCGCCAACACCAATAACTTTAATTACATTTGATTGGTTTTTTGGTAAATCAAATGAAATACTTCCAAAATCTGAGTTGCTTATCATACTATTTGGTTTTATTCTTGTGTTTATTCTTTTTCTTAGTTTTCTTCAATTTTTTACTCTGCATTGTCAAGGAAATCCCTGATCTTATCGACATATTTATCAAAGAATGATCTTCTGATTTTTGTCTCTGTTGATTCCTGTTGCTTTGCGGTTTTTACAGTTTCATGTTCTGTCACGTGCACAACTTCTTCAGGAATATATTCCTGCTGAACCGGGGCAACTGGTTCCTGTCTGTAAACCGGAGTTGCTTTTACAGGCTCTGGGGCAAACTCGATTTTAACCGCGCTCTGCGTTTTGTTCTGGATAGAATTCATTACCAAACCAACTGCTGTTGCATAAAGCGGGCTTGAAATTTCCTCATCAGAATTTCCTGCTAAATGCTCGTTTGGATAACCAATCCTGGTGTCCATTCCGGTGATATATTCCACCAATTGCTTGATGTGCTGCAATTGTGCGCCGCCGCCGGTTAAAACGATTCCTGCGATTAATTTTCGTCTTGGATCTTCGTGTCCGTATGCTTTAATTTCTGCAAAAACTTGCTCGATGATTTCCACAACTCTTGCATGGATAATCTTTGAAAGGTTTTTCAATGAAATTTCTTTTGGCTCTCTTCCTCTTAATCCCGGAATTGAAACGATTTCATTGTCTTTATTTTCTCCCGGCCAGGCTGAACCGAACTTTACTTTTAGTAATTCCGCTTGTTTTTCGATGATTGAACATCCTTCTTTGATATCTTCTGTAATTACGTTTCCACCGAAAGGAATAACCGCGGTGTGCCGAATAATTCCGTCCTTGAAAATCGCCAAATCCGTAGTTCCGCCACCGATATCAATCAGCGCAACTCCGGCTTCTTTTTCTTCCTGGCTCAAAACCGCATCGGCTGATGCAAGCGGCTCAAGTGTCAATCCTGACAATTCAATGCCGGAACTTTGAATACATCTTCCCACATTTCTGATTGAAGAAGCCTGTCCGACCACTACGTGAAAACTCGATTCAAGTCTTCCGCCGTACATTCCGATTGGTTCTTTGATCTCAGATTGACCGTCGATTTTAAATTCCTGCGGCAACACGTGGATGATTTCTTCACCCGGAAGCATCGCAAGTTTGTGTACCTGATTGATTAACAAGTCAATATCTTTATCGCCAATTACTTCTTCAGGATTATTTCTGCTGATGTAATCGCTATGCTGGATGCTTCGGATGTGCTGTCCGGCAATTCCAACCACTACGTCCTTTATTTTATAACCGGAATCTGCTTCCGCTTCGGCAATCGCCTGCTGGATGGATTGGATGGTTTGTGTAATATTATTCACAACACCACGCGCCACGCCAAGGCTTTTTGATTTTCCGACACCCAAAATTTCCAGTTTCCCGTACTCATTTTTCTTGCCAATCATAGCGACAATTTTCGTTGTCCCAATGTCTAAACCGACAGCAATATTTTCTTTTTCCATACTCTTTTATTTTGTGCACACTACCTGTTGCGTAAACTTCAGATTGATATTCTTATATTTTGTTATCGAACTGTCCTGAACTGCTTTCTGAAAAAAAGCTTTATAATTATTAAATTTCTTTTCAACATTCATCGTTTTACCAAATTCAATCTGGTAATTGAAATTCCGATTCATCATCATCAGGCTTCCACTTGGCAAAATTTGTATGCCGATAATGTTCTTTTTCAAAAAATCATCGTTGTAAATAAACCGAAACAATTCGCATAATTTTTCGCTTTCAATCTTCGTAATATCACCCGAAACAAGCGGAACCCTGGCTGTATGAATTGTTGATAACGGCATTCTATTTCCCTCGTAATCAATATAGAAAGAACCCGCATCATCCATAACCCTTACAACAGGTGTTTTTTGTTTGACAACAGCCTTAAGGACACCATTTATACCTACGAAAACTTCTGATCTTTCAATCATCTCGTTCGCATTGATAGTTTTCTCCAGTTTATTCAAATCTAATTTATCTTTACGGATAGTTTGTGCATTCGAATTATTTTCTATTAACAATTTATTAACCGATTCTTGTGTTATAAACTGGCCATCTTCGTCGATAAATTCAACTACAGATTTGGCTAATTTTCGTTCTCCGTTTCGCTTCAGTGTAAAAGAGTATAACGCTACTAAGCCCACCATTATTAGGATCAGCCTGACATTTACCCACATATTTCTCCAATTAAGCTTTTTCATGCAGTGCTGTTTTTATGGATTCAACAAGCTCACCAATATCACCTGCGCCGATGGTTACGAAAACCGTTGCGTTACTTTTTAAAATAGCCGGAATTAATTCTTCTTTTGATACTAATTTTTTATCGGAATTCGTCATTTTTGACAGCAGCCATTCTGAGTTTACTCCATCAACCGGAAGTTCCCTCGCAGGATAAATATCTAGCAGGATAACTTCATCAAATTTTGATAAACTTTCCGCAAATCCATCAATAAAATCCTTGGTTCTGCTGAAAAGATGCGGCTGAAAAACCGCGAGTTTTTTCTGATTCGGATACAATTCTGAAACTGCCTGATGAACCGCATTAATTTCTGTTGGATGATGGGCGTAATCATCAATATAAACCAGGTTTTTTTCTTTAACCTGATACGAAAAACGACGCTTCACTCCACGGAACGATAATAATGCCTTGACAATGCCCTCGGTTGGGGAGCCGTAAGTTTTAGCCATTGCCAAAGCCATTATTGCGTTCATTAAATTGTGTTTTCCGGGCAACCCAAACTCTATATTTGTGATAATTTCCGACGGTGTTTGCACGTCAAAAACATAATTTCCATTTTCTATCCGGATGTTGAAAGCATTATAATCTGCCGACTCATTTACTGCGATTGAAATTCCGTTTAACGGCAATCCTTTTGCAATGAACAAATTGGATTTATCTTCAATTTTATCCGCAAATTCTACAAACGAAGCTTCGATTGCTGCGCTGTCACCGTAGATATCCAAATGATCCGCATCCATTGACGTAATGCAGGCAATATTTGGATGGAGATGCAGAAAAGAACGATCAAATTCATCGGCTTCAACAACCGTTACGGTTTTCCCGTTTCCGATTAAATTCGAGTTGTAATTCTCTACAATTCCGCCTAAAAATGACGTTACGTCCGCGCCGGTTTCATATAAAATATGGCCAAGAATACTGGAAGTCGTTGTTTTTCCGTGCGTTCCTGCAACAGCAAAACAAAACGTATCTTTTGTTATAATTCCGAGTACTTCTGAACGCTTTTTGACCTGATATTCCCCTTCAAGGAAATAATTCCACTCCGAATGTGTTTTCGGAACCGCCGGCGTAATTACGACCAACGTATTTTCCAAATAAAAATCTTTCGGAATCAGGCTGATACTATCCTCAAAATGAATGTCGATTCCGCTTTCTACAAGCTCGTTCGTAAGCGTTGTTGGCGTTTTATCATAACCGCATACATTTTTACCGAGCGTTTTGAAATAGCGCGCCAAAGCACTCATCCCGATGCCGCCGATGCCGATAAAATAAACGTTATGTATTTGGTTCAGATTCATTTTTATTAAAATTCGAAGTTGAACGTTTTTAAAGTCTATTCAGCTTCTGTCATTATTAATTGTTAATTATCAATTGTCAATTAATTTTACTATTTCATCGACAATGTCTTTCGTAGCATTTACTTTTGCAAGCTTTTGTATGTTTTCTGACAATTCATTTTGCAGATTTTCGTCTGATAAAAGAGTGTTGAATAAAGCCGTGAATTTTGTATCTAATTCGCTTTCCTTAATCATCAGCGCGCCTTTCATGTCAACAATCGATTGGGCATTTTTCGTCTGATGGTCTTCGGCCACATTTGGCGACGGAATAAAAATTACAGGCTTTCCGACGATGCATAATTCTGAAACCGACGATGCTCCTGAACGTGAAATCACGACATCCGCAGCGGCGTAAACCAAATCCATCCTGTCGATAAATGAAACAACCTGAATATTTTCATTGTCATTATAATGCTTGTATTCATCGTAATAGAATTTTCCGCATTGCCAGATAATCTGGACATTTTGAGATGAAAAATTCACGAGTTCTTTTGCAATTAGCTGGTTAATTCTTCTGGAGCCAAGGCTTCCGCCGAGAACCAAAAGCACTTTTATATTTTCGTCAAGCTTGAAATATTCTCTTGCTTCTTGCTTTTTCGACTTAATTTCGATTAAATCCTGTCGCACCGGATTTCCTGTAAAAACAATTTTACTTTTTGGGAAAAACCGCTCCAGATTTTCATAGGCAACACAAATCGTATTTGCTTTCCTGCTCAACCACTTATTTGTAATTCCGGGATAGGAATTTTGTTCCTGAATCACAGTCGGAATTCCCGCTATTGAAGCGACACGCAACAACGGACCACTTGCAAAACCTCCGGTTCCAATGACAATATTTGGTTTGAAATCGGCAATTATTGTTCTTGATTTTAATAAGCTGCTCAATAATTTCATCGGAAAAAGAGAATTGTCCAATGTTAATCTCCGTTGAATTCCGGCAATCCACAATCCTTTTATCGGATAACCGGCTTGTGGCACTTTTTGCATTTCCATTTTATCGCGTGCACCAACGAAAAGAATGTCGCAATCCGGAAAACGCGATTTTAATTCATTTGCAATAGCGATTGCCGGGTAGATATGTCCACCGGTTCCGCCGCCGCTCAATATGAATTTTAAATTTGCCATTATTTTTTGTTTCTGACAGCATCCATTGGATTTGCCATATCAGTAATTGAATAATTTGTATTTGCAACCGAATTTGCAATTGCAGGCTGTAAATTTTCCAGCTCATCAGGGTTCTCACCTTCAGCATCTTCGAGTAATTGTTTATCGATTAACTTTTGAAGCGCAATATTCCGTTGTTCTTTTTCTTCTAATTCCTGAGCGATTTCTTCTTCTTTCTTGGTAACGCTGATGATGATTCCGATGGCGATGCATGTCATCCAGATCGAGCTTCCTCCACTACTGATTAACGGAAGCGTTTGTCCCGTAACCGGTAATAATTGTACGGCAACGCCCATATTTATCAATGCCTGGAATATTATCGGAAAACCCAATCCGACAACTAATAACTTCCCGAAAGGCGAATTGGCTTTATGGGCTGCGATTACGAATCGGAAGAATAAAAGCAGGTATAAAATCATTACTCCGAAACCGCCGATCATTCCGTATTCCTCAACAATAATTGCGAAAATGAAATCGGATGACGATTGCGGAAGAAAGTTTTTCTGAACACTCTTTCCTGGCCCGAGTCCGTAAACTCCGCCGGAAGCAATTGCTGTTTTAGCCTTTTCGATTTGATAATCATCGTCAGCGCTATCAGGATTATCTTTGAGAAAATTCTCGACACGATTTTCCCATGTCTTTACCCTAGCGAAAACTTTTGGCGTATTTTCGGGGTTCGTTTTTTCGACAACTTTAGCGACGATTATAAAAAAGGCGAACAATGAAAGTCCGATTCCAAGAATATAACTGATGTGCTTAATAGAATAATTTCCTACAAAAGTCAGCATCAAGACCATTGAAAAAATCAGTGCTGCGGTTGAAAAGTTATTTGGTAAAATCAGTATTAATGTAATTCCGACAGGAAGCCATAAATCAATTAAAGACGATTTAAATGATACCGGTTCTGTTTGCGATTTCGACAAATATCTGGCAACGAAAATCATTAAAACAATGGATGCCAATGCTGAAGTCTGGAACGAAATTCCAACAAACGGAACCTGAATCCAGCGTGTCGCACTTCCCTGCTCAACCCCAAAAAACAGAGTATAAGCCAGAAGCAGCCATACAACAGGCAATGCAATCCTTGAAATTCCTCGGAAATAATGATACGGAACTTTCTGAACATTATACAAAATGAAAAAACCGAAAATGATATGAATGGCGTGCTTCAGCAAATATCCTAAAGTATTCCCCGAACCGTGATTCATATAAGCCAAATTACTGCTCGCGCTAAAAACAGGCATAAACGAAAACATAGCCAACAGCGCCATAAATGACCAGATGCCTTTGTCTCCTTTTAAACTGTTTAGTAATTTTTTCATTTATTAATCGGATTATAAATTCTGTACTGCTTGTTTGAATTGTTTTCCTCTGTCTTCGTAATTCTCGAACAAATCGAAACTTGCACAAGCCGGAGAAAGCAAAACCGCATCGCCACGCTCGGCTAATTTTTGAGAAGTGCGAACGGCGTCGGCCATAGAATCAACTTCAACCATTACATCAACGACATTTCCAAAAGCATCGATGATTTTTCTGTTATCGACACCAAGGCAAACGATAGCTTTTACTTTTTCACGAACCAACGACATAAGTTCAGTGTAATCATTTCCTTTATCAACGCCGCCGACAATCCAGATTGTTGGAACATTCATGCTGTCTAAAGCGAAGAAAGTCGCGTTAACATTTGTTGCTTTAGAATCGTTGATGTATTGTACATGCTGGATTTTAAGCACTTTTTCCAAACGATGCTCAACACCCTGAAAATTGGAAAGGCTTTCGCGGATTGTCTGCTTCCTGATTTTCATCAGTTGCGCGACAGAAGCTGCTGCCATTGCATTTTTCATGTTGTGTTTTCCTTCGAGTGCTAAGTGGCTTGTGTCCATTGTAAATTCTTCGTCTTTGATGTTAACTTTCATTGTTTTGTCGTTTAATGATGCTCCGTTTTCTAAATCTTTCAAAATTGAAAAAGGTATTTTTTGTGCTTTGGTTGTATGTTTTGTGAACCATTCGGCGATTGCTTCGTCATCGTTGTCATAAATCAGGAAATCGCCTTCCGTTTGGTTCATCGTGATTCTAAATTTAGATGCGATGTAATTTTCATATTTGTAATCGTACCTGTCGAGATGATCGGGGCTGATGTTCGTAATTACGGCAATATGCGGCTTGTAATTAAAAATTCCGTCAAGCTGAAAACTGCTTAATTCGAGTACATATACATCGAATAAATCATCTGCGACCTGCCATGCGAAACTTTTTCCTATGTTTCCTCCGAGGCCAACATTTAATCCGGCGGATTTCAGCAAATGATACGTCAGCATCGTTGTTGTTGTTTTTCCGTTGCTTCCGGTAATCCCGATTGTGATTGCCTTTGTGAGCGGCGCCGCAAACTCGATTTCAGAAAGAACCGGGATTTTTTTCTCCATCAGTTTCTTTACGATTGGCGCTTTATCGGGAATTCCCGGGCTTTTCATTACAACATCTGCGTTTAAAATCAGATTTTCGGTATGGGTTTCATCTTCCCACGGTATTTCATTAATGGTAAGAACTTCTTTATAATTTTCTTTGATCTTTCCAAAATCAGAAACAAAAACATCGTACCCTTTTTTCTTTCCGAGAATGGCTGTGCCTACTCCGCTTTCGCCTCCGCCGAGGATTACTAATCTCTTCATCTATCGAAGTTTTAAAGTAACGATTGACAAAATGGCGAGCAATATTCCAACAATCCAGAAACGGGTTACGATTTTGCTTTCGTGATATCCTTTTTTCTGATAATGATGGTGTAATGGCGACATCAGGAAAATTCGCCTTCCCTCGCCGAAACGTTTTTTAGTGTATTTGAAATAGCTTACTTGCACTATTACCGAGAAATTTTCGACGAGAAATATTCCGCACAAAAGCGGCACTAATAATTCTTTTCGAACCGAAATTGCTAAAACTGCGATAATTCCACCGATCGTTAAGCTTCCTGTATCGCCCATAAAAACGCTTGCCGGATACGAATTGTACCATAAAAATCCGATTAACGATCCGACAAATGCTGCAATAAAGACCGTCATTTCACCGGAATTCGGGATGTACATAATATTCAGGTAACTTGAGAAAATTACGTTACCGGAAACGAAGGTGAAAATACCCAGCGCAATTACCGAAATAGCCGATGTTCCAGCCGCAAGTCCGTCAATTCCGTCGGTTAAATTTGCGCCGTTTGAAACAGCCGTAATGATGAATATTACAATCGGAATAAAAATCAGCCATGCCCATTTTTCGTAGCCATCGCCTGTCCACGCAAGGATTTCGGCATAATCAAATTCATTGTTTTTAAAGAATGGAATTGTCGTCGCAGTCGATTTTTCATCAACCGGCAACTGCCTGATAACATTCCCTGATTGTTGCTTAAATGAATATGTTGCGTTGTTGTCCTGGCGAACAGTTACGCCCGGATGCAGATACAAAACAGCACCGACTATTAATCCGAGTCCAACTTGCCCTACAACTTTAAAAATTCCTTTTAATCCTTGTTTGTCTTTCTTGAAAATCTTAATATAATCATCTACAAAACCGATTGTTCCCATCCATAAAGTCGTAACAATCAGAAGAATAATATAGATATTATTCAATTTTGTAAATAATAAAACCGGAATTAATGTTGCAACAATTATGATCAAACCGCCCATTGTTGGCGTTCCTGCTTTTTCATTCTGACCTGCTAATCCAAGTTCGCGAACTGTTTCTCCAACCTGCTGGTTTCTCAGGAAATTGATGATTCGCTTACCAAAAATCGTTGAGATCGACAATGAAGTCAGGACAGCCAAAGCCGACCGGAATGTGATGTATTGAAAAACTCCTGTTCCAGGAATGTTTAACACATTGTGCAGATAATCAAATAAATAATACAGCATATTTCCTATTTATTGAGTTGTTCTAAAAGTTCTTTTACCGTTTCCATATCGTCAAAATCATAGCGCACGCCTTGAATTTCCTGATACGTTTCGTGGCCTTTTCCGGCGATTAAAATAATGTCGTTTGGATTTGCAAACTGACAAGCAGTTTTGATTGCCTGTTTTCTGTCGGAAATCGAAACCGTCTTTTTGAAATTTTGCGGTTCAACACCGGCTTCCATTTCCTTTATAATTTCTTCCGGATTTTCAGTCCTTGGATTATCCGAAGTGATAATTAATTTGTTGCTTAAATTGGAGGCGATATTTGCCATTATCGGACGTTTTGTCTTATCGCGATCGCCGCCACAACCAACAACTGTAATCAATTGCTCGTTTTTTGTGCGGATGTCGTTAATGGTCTTTAAGACGTTTTCCAAAGCATCCGGCGTATGCGCATAATCAACGATTGCCGTGATTTTCGAATCGGAAATAATAAATTGAAATCTGCCTGAAACACTTTCGAGATCTGACAAAATACGCAGCACTTCGAAACTTTCTAGACCAAGCTCAACTGCAGTTCCATAAATCGCCAATAAATTATAAGCGTTGAAAGTTCCTATTAACCGAACCCAAACTTCATTATCATTGATTTTTAATAACAATCCGGAAAGTTGATTTTCGAGGATTTGTGCTTTGTAATCTGCATACGATTTTAGCGCATACGAACATTTTTTCGCCTGAGTATTCTGCATCATTACCGAACCATTTTTGTCGTCGATATTTGATAATGCGAATGCGGTTTTTGGGAGAAAATCGAAAAATGATTTTTTTACATCACGATATTCTGCGAAAGTCGGATGATAATCAAGATGATCGTGCGATAAATTCGTGAAGACGCCACCGGCAAATTCAAGTCCTTCGGTACGTTTTTGATGAATTCCATGCGAGCTCACTTCCATAAAGCAATATTCAACTCCAACATCATTCATTTCTTTCAGGAAGCGATTGATTGTAAGCGAATCCGGCGTTGTATGCGTTGCTTTATATTCCGTTTCATCCACCAAGATTTTTACCGTAGAAAGCAGTCCGACTTTAAAACCGGCTTTTTTGAATAATTGGTACAATAGTGATGCGATTGTTGTTTTTCCGTTTGTTCCGGTAATACCAACCAATTTTAAATTATGCGAAGGGTTTTCATAATAATTCGCAGCCATAAAAGCCAGTGCTTTATTCGTGTCTTTTACTTGGACATACGTAATTCCGGTCACGATAATTTCCGGGAAAGCATCGCATACAATTGCAATTGCGCCTTTATTTATAGCGGTTTCGATAAATTCATGTCCGTCGGAAACCGCACCGCGAATGGCAACGAAAACATCATTTTCTTCAATTTTCCTTGAATCAAAATCAATTTTTCTGATAGCAATGTCCGTCGCGGCTTTTACCGCTTCGATACCTACTTTATATAATATGTCTTTTAAAATAATCACGATAATTCGAGTAGGATTGTTTTTGATTTGTCGATTCTTTCGCCAGGATTTAAGGATTGTTTTTTGACTTTCCCGATTCCGACAGCTTTCACTTTTACACCTAAATTTTCCAGTAAAGCCACAGCGTCCATTCCGGGCATGCCTTTTACATTTGGAATCAGTGAATTTTTCGATTCCGCTTTAGCGTAATAATTATTATAATTTTTCTCCTGAACTTTATTTTGTTTTTTCAGGTTTTTAATTTCATTTGTTGATGGCGAATCGGTAAAAATCTTTTGTGCGATCCTTTTAAAAACCGGTCCGGCAACATCGGCTCCATAATATCCTTGCGCAACGTTTGGTTTATGAACAACGACAATGCAGGAATATTTTGGCTTATCCGCAGGAAAATATCCGACGAACGACGAAGCGTAATATAATTTTCCTTCGCCCCTGAAATAATCTACCTGAGCTGTTCCCGTTTTTCCGGCCATTGAAAAATCTTTAGAATACAAACTTCTTCCGGTTCCTTTCTTGACCACATTTGCCAAAACTGCTTTTACTTTATTATTAGTTTCGCGCGAGCAGATACTTGGATTTATAACTTCTTTGTTGAATTTTTTTATCGTTTTATTCCACTCTTTAATTTCCTTTACAAATATTGGTTTTACCATTTCACCATCATTCGCAATGGCGTTGTAAACCGATAACGTCTGCAATGGCGTAACCGAAACATTGTATCCAAAAGCCATCCACGGAAGTGCATTTGGCGACCAATCCTTATCGGTTGTTTGAGGAACTTTCGGAATTCCTTCGCCTTCAAAAGGCAATCCCATTTTTTTATTTAATCCGTAGCTGTTAATCCTGTCTATAAATTGCTGCGGATCGTTTTTATACGCTTCATAAACCGCCTGGACCATAATTGTATTCGAGGAAAGTTCAAATCCCCGTGCAAGAGAAACTTTTCCGTAACCACCTTTATGAGAATCATTTACGGCTTTTCCCCGATATAAAATGCGTCCGCCTTTTGAATCGTAAATATCACTTGTATCCGCTTTCTTGTCATCCAATAATGCTATTAAATCGATCAGCTTAAACGTTGAACCCGGTTCATGTGATTCTCCAACAGCGTAATTTAATTTCTCGTAATAATTCCCCTGAGAATCTCTTCCCAGGTTAGAAATCGCGCGAACTTCTCCGGTTTTTGTTTCCATTACCACAACACAACCATGATCTGCCTGATAGTGTTCGAGCTGTTTTAAAAGCGCATGATGTGCGATATCCTGGATATAAACATCGATGGTCGAAATCACATCATATCCATCCTGCGGCTCTATTTCATTATTGTCCCGTAGTGGTTTCCATTGACCTTTTGCGATTTTTTGCTTCCAGATTATTCCGTCTTTACCGTTCAGATATTTATTGAAAGCGCCTTCAATTCCGGCTTCCTTTTGCTTTCCGTTTTCATCAATTCTCTCATAACCAATGGTTCTTTCAGCAATTTTTCCAATCGGATGTTCCCGAACAGTTTTTTGGTCGATTATGATTCCGCCTTTATACGGACCTTTATTGAATAATGGAAAACTCTTGATTTTTATATATTCGGTATAACTCAAATCGCGTGCAACAAGGTAATAGCGATTTTTGCTTTCGCGTGCATTTGTAAGTTGCGATTGATAGTAACTGCTTGGTTTTCCGAGCAATACCGAAAGCGAATCAGAAAGCGGCTTGATGTTTTTCTGGAAATCTTCCTTTTTAGGGGCAATCGCATCAAAACGAATGATGTAATTTGGAATTGAAGTCGCAAGCAAACTTCCGTCAGACGAATACAAATTCCCTTTATTGGCCGGGATTACGAAGCGTTGCACCGTGCGTTCTTTCGCTAATTTCCTGTAATAGTCGCCTTCAACCCACTGAATATTCGTGAGCTTAACGACAATCGCGCACGCCATAATGAAGATGACGAACGCAACCAGGTAAATGCGATAAGAGACGGTTTTATCTTCTATTGCCATAACTTTTCCATGAAGCTTTTTTCGACTTCCTTTTTTACTTTTATTTTTACCGGCGGAACTGATGACGGAAAAATTTCCTTTTCGATCATTTTATTGGAAACTGTTGATTCCATTCTGAGTTTCATCAATTCTGAACGTCGGTCAACAAATTCCGAACGCAATTCTTTTACTTCGCTCGTTAATTGGGTAATCTTGAATATTTTTTGTTCGTAACGGTTCGTATTTCCAATCATAACAATCGCGAGAAGAATCAGGAACACGATGAAGCGCCACGTTTTTGTAGAGCCTTCATCGACCAGAAATCTTGCTTTTAATATGGAGTAAATTCCACCTTTCATTACGATTATATTTTTTCGGCAATTCTTAATTTTGCACTTCTCGCACGGTTATTAATCTTTATTTCCTCATTATCCGGAACGATTAATTTTCCGATGGTTTTGAACGGAACAGAGAAATTTCCGAAGAAATCACGTTCCGGCTCGCCTTCAAACATTCCGTTTTTAATGTATCTTTTAACCAACCGATCTTCTAATGAATGATATGAAATCACGCTTAAGCGGCCGTTTGGATTTAAAATCTCTAGTGATTGTTCTAGAAATTCTTTCAAAACATCCATTTCCTGGTTAACTTCAATTCGGATCGCCTGATAAATCTGCGCCAATATTTTATTTCGGACTCTTTCTGGTAAATATTTCGCCAAAACTTCCTTTAATTCATCCGTTGTTTTGATTGGTCGATGTTCTCTTGCCTCAATAATCGTTCTGGACAAAACCGGTGCGTTTTTCAATTCACCATAATCAAAAAACACTCTTCTCAAATTAGCATCGTCATATTCATTGACAACACGAAAGGCATTCAGGTCATTTTTCTGGCTCATTCTCATATCAAGTTCAGCATCAAAACGAGTTGAAAAACCTCTTTCAGGAACGTCAAATTGATGTGATGAAACGCCTAAATCGCCCAGAATTCCGTCGACGCTTCTAACATTATAAAAGCGCAGAAACCTTTTGATGAATCTGAAATTTTCATTTATTAATGTAAATCGTTCATCGTCAATTGCATTTTCTAAAGCGTCTTCGTCCTGATCAAATGCGAATAATTTTCCGTTCGGGCCAAGCCTGTTCAAAATCTCTCTCGAATGGCCGCCACCGCCAAAAGTTACATCCACATAAATGCCGTCGGGCTTGATATTTAAGCCGTCAACCGATTCGTGAAGCAAAACCGGATTATGATATTCCATTGTCGTCGTCATTTATATTTCCCATTACGTCTTCAGCCAAATCGGCAAAATCAACAATCGAGTCGTCAATCGATTTTTCGTACAAATCCTTATCCCATATTTCGATAATATTTACCGCCGAAGAAAGCACGACATCTTTGGAAATCGAGCTGAAAGCCTGAAGGTCTTTTGGAATCAACAATCTTCCCGGACCATCAATTTCAACTACTTTTACGCCCGCCGTAAATCGTCTGATGAAGTCATTGTTTTTCTTTACGAATCGATTGAGTTTGTTGATTTTATTCATCATTAAATTCCATTCCGCCATTGGATACAATTCCAAACAAGGCTGAAAAACGGAACGCTTCAAAACGAAACCGTCCTGAAGAACTGCTGCAAGTTGTTTCTTCAAAGGCGCCGGCAATAACAGCCTGCTCTTTTCATCAACCTTACATTCGTATGTTCCTATAATGGTATTCAATGAGTTACGTTTTTAAATGAATTATAGCAAAAATAGAAATTATTTTACCACTTTTTACCACAGTCACCCACTTTGTTGATAAGTTTTACCACTTTAAAGGTTTATGATTGAAATTGATTATTGTTATATTTTCCAGATCATTGAATTATTTTCACTGAAAAATCACTTTTTTAAAATATCCGACAGATAATTTTCTAAAATCGGCAATTTTTTGAAACATCTTCAACATAAAAAACACAGGCAAACTGCAAACAAATTTCCTGTATGTTAATGACTTATAAATTTTGTAAGAAATAACTTTTTAATATCTTTTCGAGTTTGCATTTAAATCCCTGAAAAGTTAATTTTTGTCTATAAAATCATATATTTGTGTGAATTTGAAAGCCGATAAAACCAATGGATCACGACTTAAAAAAAGAAGGTAAATACAAATATTTTGAAGCTGGCGAAGGAACGCCGATAATTATTCTTCACGGTCTTATGGGCGGCTTGAGTAATTTTGACGGAGTTGCCAATTATTTTCCTGATAAAGGCTATAAAGTTGTGATACCTGAACTTCCTATTTATACACAGAATATACTGAAAACCAACGTTAAAGCTTTCGCGAAATACGTCAAGGATTTTATTACATACAAAGGTTTTGAAAGAGTTATTTTACTTGGAAATTCTCTTGGCGGACACATTGCTTTATATCATACAAAAATGTATCCTGAAAAAATGCTTGCACTTGTAATTACCGGAAGCTCAGGTCTTTATGAAAACGCAATGGGCGACAGTTATCCACGTCGCGGCGATTATGATTACATTCAGAAAAAAGCCGAAGATGTGTTTTTTGATCCGAAAATCGCAACAAAAGAAATTGTAGATGAAGTTTATGTAATGGCAAATGATCGTATTAAGCTGATCAAAACCCTGACCATAGCAAAAAGCGCAATCCGTCATAACATGGCAAAAGATTTACCGAAAATGCATGTGCCAACCTGTATTATTTGGGGAAAGAATGATAAAGTTACGCCGCCGGAAGTTGCTGTCGAATTTGACAAATTGCTTCCAAACTCATCGCTTTACTGGATTGACCAATGCGGACATGCTGCTATGATGGAACATCCGGATGAATTTAATGAAATTATGCACAACTGGCTTAAAAAAATGAGCTTGTAAAATCAATTCCAAAAGGAATTATAGTATGAAAATAAATACAGCCGAATTTATCGTCAGTAACTCAGAGGTTGATAAATGTCCAAAAGATTTTCTTCCGGAATATGCATTTATAGGACGTTCCAATGTTGGGAAATCGTCACTGATCAATATGCTTACGAACCATAAAAATCTGGCAAAAACTTCTGGCAGACCTGGGAAAACCCAACTTATAAATCATTTTAAAATCAATAATAATTGGTTTTTAGTCGATTTGCCTGGCTATGGTTATGCGAAAGTTTCCAAAAAGACAAAATCAGTATTTCAGCAATTTATTACCGATTATTTTGAAAGACGCGAGCAATTGGTTTGCGCATTTGTCCTAATCGACATTCGACACGAAGCACAAAACATTGACATTGAATTTATGTCATATATGGGTGAAAGCGAAATTCCGTTTTGCATTATTTTTACGAAAGCCGACAAAATCAGCAAGACCAAAATTGATTCTCACATTGCCGCTTACAGAAAATCGATGTTTGCAAATAACTGGGCTGAAATGCCGCATTTCTTTGTAACCTCAGCTACAGAAACCACCGGAAAAGAAGATGTTCTGTCGTATATTGAAGAAGTTAACGAAGAAGTTTTTAAAAACAACAGCGGCTTTTAGTACAAAATATAAATAAATAAAAATCCCGAAAACATTGCGTTTCGGGATTTTTTTATTTTATCAAGTCCAGCTTTTCCGCAAAATAATCACAGAAATCCCTCATAGTATCGGCCATTTTTTCATCGTCGGTGGCGCGTTTAAAAGTATCGGCCATTGCGACTAAAGTCTGGTGAAAGAAAAGCTTCATTTCATCAACCGGCATATCTTTTGTCCACAAATCAATTCGCAGCGTTTCCTGCGCTTTGCTATCCCAGATTGACAACATTATTGCTTTTGCTTCTTCAGCGTTAACGCCGCCATCCTGAGCGGTCCAGGAAAGCTTTTCGGGAACACGGTTTTCGTCCAGCTCAACCAGGAATTTTATCTCAGAAGTTATTGTATTACTCATTTTTTAGGTTTGTATTTTGATTTAGTAAAAATTTCGTTCGCTTCGGTTTCCAAAAGCTGCTGAAGCGAAACATCATTATTTTTCATATAAGCACGAACAATCTGCCAACCAACCCAAGTTCCTATTCTTCCCGGAGTCTCATTGTCGATTTCGAGATAGAATTTAGAAAATGGCGCCGGATTTATGAATCGGTTGCCAAGCTTTGAATCGGTGCTGTAGAGTAATTTTTCTTCAATGAAATAACTCCACATATAATTCTCATTTTCGTTGCAAAAAGCAATTTGCTCCGGCGTGTAGCCTATTTTATCCGCATCGGAATATTCCGGCAATAAAAGATCTTTCATGTAGAGCTCTTTCCCGACATAAATCATTTGCGACAGTAAATTATTAGTTGTTGGAGGCGGAACTTTTCGCATTGAAAAACTCGAAACAATGTCCGGCAATAATTGATTTTTTCCGAAATTCTGTTTTTGATATTCCGGAAATTCATAAAATTTATGCGTCTTTCCGAGGTACATTTCGAGTGAAACCAAAATAATGCTATCCGCATAAATTGCCTTTGTGTGATAATCCATTTCGTAGATCAGCGTAACTACTTTTGGCGTCGTGGTTTTTGGATAATAAAATTTGATATGACGGAACAACTCCTCTATTTCCTTGCGTTGCGGCTCGAAATCACCAAAAGTTTTCTGGACTTCCGAATACAATTCGCGCCATTGCGGATTGGTCATTTTTTCAATCCATTCCTTGTCGGAAACGGTTGCCGGAAAAAACGCAGGAAAATCGGCTTTTAATTTTGGAAGTTCGCTTACCGGAGTTTCAAAAAACTTTTTGTCGAAGCGTTCAACCTGAATTTCTTCGACCGGTGTTTCTTCGATAGCTTTTTCGGTTTTGGTTTTTTTATCGCAGGAAGTGAAAGCGATTGTAATTAAAAGCAGGAAAATTGTTTTTTTCATTGGTGTTTGTGTTTAGCCCCGATAGCAGTGGAAATCCTTTTTTGTTTTGTAAAAACGCACTTCGAATGCGCTCAGGGTAACCAACAAAAAAGATTGCAACGAATAGCGGGAAAAAGCTCCTGATAAATATAATTTCTTTACTAAAAAGTAAAAGGTTTTTTCTAAATTTATAGTTTTCAAAAGCAAAGTGCAAATATACATTTCGGATTTATAAATTCTCTAAATACTATGCAAAAAAAGACTACAATTGATGTTGAAAAAGTAAACACGCATATCGTAAACTGGCTCAAAACCTATGCGGATAACGCAAAAGTGAACGGTTTTGTTGTTGGAATTTCGGGGGGCGTTGATTCGGCTGTAACCTCAACACTTTGCGCGCAGACCGGATTAAAGGTTTTATGTGTTGAAATGCCGATACATCAAGCGCCAAGCCATGTAAGTCGCGCGAAAGAACACATTGCGCAATTAAAAGGACGTTTTTCCAATGTTTCAGATACTTTAGTCGATTTGACATCGGTATTTGAAACGTTTAAAAAAGAAGTTCCAACGCACAATGATGAAGCGAAATTAAATTTGTCGCTGGCCAATACCAGAGCGCGTTTGCGAATGACGAGTTTGTATTATCTCGCGGGAATTCACGGATTGCTGGTTGCAGGAACGGGAAATAAAGTAGAAGATTTTGGTGTAGGATTTTATACAAAATATGGCGATGGCGGAGTAGATTTGAGTCCGATTGCCGATTTAATGAAATCGGAAGTTTTTGCATTGGGAAATTATTTGAAGATTCCGGATTCTATTTTAACTGCAAAACCAACTGACGGGCTTTTTGGCGACGACCGAAGCGACGAAGACCAGCTTGGCGCAAGTTATGATGAATTAGAATGGGCAATGCTGGCTGACGAATCAGGAAAGACGATCGATATGTTTTCGGGGCGGGAAAAGGAAGTATTTTCGATTTATATCCGACTGAATAAATTGAATCAGCATAAAATGCAACCAATTCCGGTTTGTGATTTACCGAATTAAAGAAATGCTAATTTTTTAACTTATTAAAAAGAAAATCCATTTTTTATGATTAAATTTACTTAGAGCGCTAAAGTGACATTTAATAAAAAATGAATTATGATAAAAGTTTATATAGCAGACAATCAGCCGATTGTGCATTTTGGCATTACATCTTATTTTAAAGACCACGACAAGATAAATATTGCCGGCAATTTTGAAAACTTTACTTCGGCTTTAGAAGCACTTAAAAGTAAATCTGTAGATGTTTTAGTTTTGGATCTTGAATTAGATGGCTTGTCGAGCATAAATGCGCTGAAAAATTTAATTAAGGATTTTCCAAAGACAAAGATCGTTGTTTACAGTAATTTATCGGAACAAATCTATACCCCAAATGCAATTAAAGCCGGAGTTTCGGCATACCTGCACAAGAACAGTAAAATTGAGGATTTGGAATCAGCGATATTAAAAGTGAACGATGGAGAAATTATTTTTAGCGATGATGTTCGGAAAAAACTTGCTATGATTGCAAAACAAAATAAAAACGAACGGCTTTACAGAAAACTTTCTACTCGTGAAATTGAAGTGTTGCGTTATCTGAGCGATGGAAAGAAAAACAACGAAATCGCGAAACTTTTAAACCTCAACGAAAAGACGATTAGTACTTATAAACTTCGATTGCTGAACAAACTGAATGTTACAAATCTGGTTGATTTGGTAAATAAAGCGAAAACCCTGGAGATTGTTTAGTGATAACGAGACATTACTCTTCCTAATTTTTGCGAAAATGAATTGATAAGCTTGTAGTAATCCATTGCCATGGATAGCACGTCTGAATTATCTGCTTCCGGTTCCGGCGAAATTTCGCCTTTAAGTTCTTCGATGATTTTGTCAACCAAAAACCATCGCATCGTTAAGATTGTTTCAGACACATACTGTGAAATGCTTTGATCTTTTTGCTTTACAATAATGTTCTGCGCTTCCCAATTATGAAGCGCCAACTTTTCATCTTCCATTAAAATATCGGTTACTTCCTGAGCAAAATCAGGATTTAACTGCATTAAATACTGTTCTGTATTAAAAGCTTCATTCTGGTTGAAAAAATCAATCAAATTGGTATAAATATCCCTGAATAACGGATTTGCTAATTCTACTTCATCTTCCTGAAGGCTTAAGTAAATTCGCTGATAGACTTTATAATTCTTCTTTTCAGTGACATGTTCAATTTCGCCTTCTTCATTGGTTTTTAGCAAAACGTCTTCGAATTCATCTTCAACATTTCCATACAACAGAAGGATTTCGATGATTTTTCGTTCTAAGCCATATAGAATATCAATTTTTTGAAGCTCGACAGGATTCTCATTTTTGACAATTTCGAACGCCTGTTGTTCCTGCTTTATTTTTTTGCCGGTTTCCGAAATGTCTTTCTGGACCAATTGCGCCAGGGTGCTTACCAAAACCTGTTCGGATATATCCATAATCCGGGAACATTCCTGAATATAGATTTCACGCTTAATGCGATCCGGGATTTTAGAAATACTCGTAACCATGTCACGAATAAGATCGGCTTTTTTGATCGGATCGTTCTTCGCTTCATTCATCAAAAGCGAGGCTTTGAACTGGATGAAATCTTTGGCGTTATTTTCAAGATACGCTACCAAATCTTCATAAGAACTTTTCTTTGCAAAACTGTCGGGATCTTCGCCATCGGGAAATGTACAGACTTTGACGTTCATTCCTTCTTCAAGGATCAGGTCGATTCCGCGTACAGATGCGCGAAGTCCAGCGGCATCGCCGTCAAAAAGCACAGTGATATTTTTCGTAAGGCGATTAATCAACCGGATTTGATCCGGAGTCAAAGCTGTTCCGGAAGACGCAACGACGTTCTCGATTCCGGATTGGTTGAATTGAATCACATCGGTATAACCTTCTACCAGATAGCAATTATCGAGTTTCGCAATGGATTGCTTCGCCTGGAAGATTCCGTAGAGGACTTTACTTTTATGGTAAATATCGCTTTCGGGTGAATTGAGATATTTTGCCGCTTTTTTATCGTTTCCTAAAATACGGCCGCCAAAACCTAGCGTTCGTCCGGACATACTTTGAATTGGAAACATCACACGTCCTTTGAAGCGATCGAATGGACGGTCTTCCCGTGGAATAGTCAATCCGGTACTTTCGAGAAATTCGAGTTTGTAGCCTTTTCCTAACGCTTCTTTTGTGAGCGCATCCCAGGTTTCAGGTGAATAACCAAGACTGAATTTCTTGATGGTTTCATGCGTAAATCCGCGCTCTTTGAAATAAGAATACCCAATTGCTTTTCCTTCATCAGAATTTAAAAGTGTGTTATGGAAATAATTCTTTGCAAATTCTGAAACTAGATACATGCTTTCTCGAACGTCGGTGTTTGCTTTTTCCAGATCAGTCTGTTCGGTTTCCTCGATTTCGATGTTGTATTTCTTGGCAAGGTAACGGATTGCTTCAGGATAGGTAAAATGTTCATGTTCCATTAAAAAAGCGACTGAATTTCCGCCTTTTCCAGAGCTGAAATCCTTCCATATCTGTTTTACCGGAGAAACCATAAACGATGGCGAACGCTCGTCGGAAAACGGGCTCAGTCCTTTAAAATTACTTCCGGCGCGTTTGAGTTGCACAAAATCGCCGATAACCTCCTCGACGCGGGCGGTTTCAAATACGGTATCGATTGTGGCTTTTGAGATCAATTTTTTTGAGTTGCAAAGTGGAAAGGTTCAAAGTTACAAAGTTTTGTGCAAGATTCGTTCTGGCTGGACGTTTTTAGCCCTGATGGAAGTGGAAATCCTTTTTATTTTTCTTTAAAATAAAAAGATTGTAACGAACAGCAGGATTAGCTTCAAATAAAAAAGCGCCTCTTTCGAAACGCTTTTAACTATCTAAAACTAAATCAATTAATTCAGATCGAAACGGATTCCGAGTGAAATGTTGTTCTGATCGACCGCATTGTTTTTGAACAACGGATTCAGATCATATTTGATATAAATACTTGTTTCTTCATGACCAACGTAAGCACTCACGCCATATACAAAGTCATTTACGTTGAAATTTCCTTTGGTGATCTCTTTGTTTTTATAACCGTCGATATCGGTTTTGATGATTTGTTTTGATTTGACATTTACACCGGCGTAACCTCCGATTCCGAAACGGAAACTTTCATGCGTGCGGAATATTGGTTTACCATCGATCTCTCTTTTCTTGGTAAAATCGAATTCCAAGTGAAGTGGCAAAACCAGATTTACATTACGGAAACGTGAATCTTCCATGTGTACTGGCGAAGTTTCAAGCGAGGTTGTAAGTCCGTTATCAACAAACATGCGGTTTTCGGTTGCACGAAGGTTGTTGTACATTAATGACAAACCATATTTTAAATGCAGCAGATTGTTGTTTTTAGCCAGACGCGTGTTGTATGTAAATCCCCATTCGTAAAAGTGCGATCCTAAATACCTGAAATCGGAGTTTGCCACTGCGCCATCAGTTACAAGGTTATTGAATCCGGTTGCAAAAACGAATTGCGATGTAGTTCTTGATTCGCTTCTTCTTGCACGAATTGAATCTCTGTATTTCGGGTTTGAATTGTCTTCTTTCCAGCGAATAGACCATTTTCCGCCTTTCCTTGTGATGTAGTTGCTGTCGGTGATTTCGGTTGTTGTCGTTACGATTGTCGCTTTTCCGTTAACCATTACGGTGTCAACTTTTACCTTGCGGCCGATTTTGCCGTCTACTTTTTCCTGGATTAGTTTTTTAAGCTCCAATTCGGCTGCGGCTACTTTAGATTCGATGGTAATAGCACGGGCTTCAGCTAGTTTTTTCTTTCTGACATCAGCTTCCTCTTGGGTAATAGTTCCGTTTATAAGCTGTTCGTTTACTGCTTCAACTTCGATTTTAAGTGCGGCTTTTTCGTCTTTGGTGATTTTTTCAATTTTATTAGCGATAGCATTTACGCGATCTTCAAAAATCTCCTGAGCGTTGATTTTGCTCGCAAAAAGACATAGTAATAGTGCTAAGTAAATGGTAAAATTTCTCATGATTGTTTTGTTTAAATTTTGATGTATTGATTTGATTTATTGCTGAACGTTCCTGTTGGTTAACGCAACCCTGACTGTTCTGAAATTTTTGTTTACAGTCTTGATTACTTTTTCACGGAAAGAAAGTTCGAGTTCTCCATCGACTTGGGAAAGCAACGTATTTGAATCTACTTTTACATTGACTTCTTTCTTATGCGTCGGAGCTTTATCCACTGATGCCAATAGTTCGTCAACATTGACATAAGTGAATTTTTTAACCTGTTCTGTTTTTTGATTGCTTCGCCCGTTCGCTTCCGCTCGGGTGGTGATTGAATTAGATTGATTTTGATCTGTTTGATTGTTTGCAACTACGTTTTTTAAACGTTCATCAGGAATAATCTTGCGTTTGTCATCATTTGATTGAATTGTTGGAATTGTATTTTCCTTTGAAGATTTTCGTTGTACTTTTTCTTCAGAAGCGATGACTGAATTTTCAGCTTTCTTCTCATAAACCGGCTTGATTACTTCAAGGTTTTGAGTTGGTTTTACAGAATCTTTGATACTATTATCTTCAATTACCACTTCGTTTTTACCCGAGTCAGTCATTTGTTCCGTTTGATTAAAGAGCATCATTCCGATGAAAAGAAATCCCAAAAAACCCGCGGCAACATAAAGCCAGTTGTATTTTCTTCCGGTTTTTTTCTGTTCAGCAACCGTAAGCATTGCATCAAGCCTGTCCCAAGCCATTGGTGATGGCTGAATCTCTCTTTCGTTCAGCTTGTTGCTGAAATCCTTATCCATATTATTCTGTGCCATTACTGTAATTCTTTAATTTGTTAATCTGCTCCTGAAGTAGTTTCCGTGCGTGTGACAATTGCGATTTTGATGTTCCTTCATTAATCCCTAGCATTTCTGCAATTTCCCTGTGCTTAAATCCTTCGATAGCGTATAAGTTAAAAATCATTCTATAACCATCCGGTAAGGCGTCGATCAGTGTCTGAATATCTTCTACTGAAAACTTGCTTTCGATGTTATTGAAACTTTCTTCAAAAAACGTTTCGTCGTCAATAAATTTTACTTTTTTCTGAACTCTGAGAAACGAAATGCATTCGTTAACCATAATTCTTCTGATCCAGCCTTCAAAACTTCCTTTGTGTTCAAAATGCTGAAGATTGGTAAACACTTTCATAAAAGCGGTAATCATGATGTCTTCCGCCTGATGTAAATCTTTGATGTACTGCCGGCATACGCTTAACATCTTTGGCGAAAATTTAGAGTAGATCTTTTGCTGCGCATGACGATTGTTTTCGACAGCGAGTTCAATGATTTCCCTTTCTTCCTGATGTAAGTTGATTACTTTCAAAATGTTCTTAAAGTGTTTCTATTGGCATAGACGATTGTGGTTGGGAAATGGTTGCAAGAATGGGTGCTTTTTTTTGAAATTATTTTAAAAAACCATTACAATCAACGAGTTACAACGTAAATAAAACAGCATTTGCTCCTCGACTGCGCTCGGAGTGACAAATCCCATATTATTACAGGATTGTCATCCCGAGCGCAGTCGAGGGATTATTTCTTTCTTTCAATCACATAATTAACCATCAAAACCAAAGCGTCTTTATAAGTTGAAGACGGATAAACTTCTAAAAGCGCCAATGCTTTTTGTTGGAATTCTATCATTTTGGTTTCGGCGTAGGACAAACCGTTGTGGTTTTTGACAAAAGCAATCACTTCCTTGACACGCTTTTTATCTTTATTGTGGTTTTTGATCGAATTAATGACCCAACTTTTTTCTTTTGACGTACAATTATTGAGTACATGAATTAACGGAAGTGTCATTTTTTGCTCCTTAATATCAATTCCGGTTGGTTTCCCGATTGCTTCATCGGTATAATCGAATAGATCGTCTTTGATCTGAAACGCCATTCCGATGTATTCGCCAAATTTGCGCATGTTCTCTACCTGTTCGTCGTTCTCAATAACCGATTTGGCTCCCAAAGCACAACAGGCAGCAATTAATGTCGCTGTTTTCTGGCGGATGATTTCATAATAAATGTCTTCGGTAATATCGAGTCGGCGTGCTTTTTCAATCTGCAACAATTCGCCTTCACTCATTTCTCGAACGGCAACAGAGATAATTCGGAGTAAATCGAAATCGCCATTGTCAATTGAAAGCAGCAATCCTTTTGAAAGCAAATAATCGCCAACCAACACGGCAATCTTGTTTTTCCAAAGTGCGTTAATTGAGAAAAATCCGCGGCGTCTGTTACTGTCATCCACAACATCATCGTGGACCAAAGTTGCGGTATGAATCAGTTCGATTACCGAAGCACCGCGATAAGTTCGTTCGTTTACTTCTCCGCCGGAAACCATTTTAGCGGTAAGAAATACGAACATCGGGCGCATTTGCTTGCCTTTTCGGTTTACGATATAATAGGTAATTCGGTTTAGCAGCGCCACTTTTGAAGTCATGGATTCGTGGAACTTCTTTTCGAAAAGTTCCATTTCCTGAAAAATGGGTTGTTTTATCTGCTCGGTGATTTTCATGCGATGCAAAGATAAGATTAATTGATAATGGATAATTAACAATTAATAATTACCACAAACAATTAACACCTTTGTAAATAATTAATTCATTGCTTCAACAAACCAAATTATTAATTATTAACTGTTAACTATTAATTCCCCTCGGCTTCTTTGTTCGCTAATTGTCCGCACGCAGCATCAATGTCTTTTCCGCGGCTGCGGCGCACTTTTACGACAATGTCATTTGCTTCCAAAGCTTTTATGTAGGCATTAATACTTTCTTCTGAAGCCTGCTGGAATTCGCCATCATCAATCGGATTGTATTCGATAAGGTTGACTTTACACGGAACATATTTGCAGAATTTCACCAATGCATCAATTGAAACTTTGTTATCGTTAATGTCTTTCCACACTACATATTCGTAAGTGATTTTGCTTCGGGTTTTGTTGTACCAATATTCAAGTGATTCCCGCAAATCCTTTAGCGGAAAATTACTACTGAACGGCATGATCCTGGAACGGATTTCATCAATCGCGGAGTGAAGTGAAACGGCTAATTTGAATTTTACTTCATCGTCAGCGAGTTTTTTGATCATTTTTGGAACTCCGGATGTGGAAACAGTGATGCGTTTTGGCGACATTCCCAAACCTTCTGGCGACGTAATCATTTCAATCGCCTTGATGACATTGTTGTAATTCATTAGCGGCTCGCCCATTCCCATAAAAACGATATTCGACAGCGGATGATTGTAGTACAAACGACTTTCTTTATCAATCGCCGCAACTTGATCGTAAATTTCGTCGGGCGCAAGGTTTCGCATTCTTTTTAATCGCGCAGTTGCACAAAAATTACAATCTAAACTGCAACCTACTTGACTGGAAACGCACGCAGTAGTTCGTGTATTCGTTGGAATTAAAACCGATTCGACTACCAAACCATCGTGAAGACGGACGGCATTTTTAACGGTTCCGTCAGAGCTGCGCTGCATTTGATCGACCTTGATATGGTTGATCACGAAATTACTTTCGAGCATTTGCCGCGTGGGTTTTGCCACATTGGTCATATCCTCAAAAGAATGTGCATTTTTATTCCACAGCCATTCATATACCTGATTACCGCGAAAAGCTTTGTCGCCATTGGCAATAAAAAAATCACGCAATTGATCTTTGGATAAGGAACGAATGTCTTTCTTTTGGATTTCCATGGTGCAAAGTTAGGTATTACAATCGAGTTTTAGAAATACGTCTGATAATGATTAGATTTGCAAAAAAATAATTATGCATTTTCTTTCAGACGACTTAGAACTTTATATCGAGCAGCATTCAGAAAAGGAACCGGAGCTTTTAGCGAAACTCACCAAGGAAACGTATCAGAAAATACTGTTGCCAAGAATGCTCAGCGGACATTTTCAAGGTCGCGTTTTAAGTATGTTATCGAAACTAATCCGTCCGGTGAATATTCTGGAAATTGGAACCTATACTGGTTACGCAGCATTATGCCTTTGTGAAGGAATGCAAGATAATGGTTCGCTCCACACAATTGATATTAAGGAAGAGCTGGTAGATTTTCAACGGAAATATTTCGACCAATCGACATGGGCAAATCAAATCGTACAACATTTGGGCGAAGCGATTGCTATTATTCCAACATTGGATGTAAAATTTGATTTGGTTTTTATCGATGCTGATAAGGAAAATTACATCAATTATTTCAATCTCATTCTTCCGAAGATGAATAAAGGCGGCGTTATTTTATCTGACAACGTACTTTGGAGCGGAAAAGTAGTTCAACCGTTGCATCCGAATGACATCAGCACAAAAGTGCTTGTAGAATACAATCAGTTATTAAAAGAAGATCCGCGTGTTGAAACGGTTTTATTACCCATTCGCGATGGCCTTACCGTGAGCCGCGTGTTGTAGTTTAATTGAAAGTAATTGCGTTTTGCCTGTCGCTTAGTTGGTATTTCGTATTTAGAAGGCAGAAAAATTTATAAAACAGGAATCCGGCAGTTAATCCAAATACATATCCGGTTAAAATATCGCCTGGAAAATGCAATCCCAAATAAATTCGGGTGTATGCAAAAATCAATGGAAAAAAGAAAATGAGAAATGCATATTTATAGTATTTCCGAAGTACCAAAAACAAAATTAAGGTTGCGCCGCTAGAATTTGACGCATGTCCGGAGAAGAAACTCCAACTACTGCTCGCTTTTACAAACCGGATAACATCTTTTATTTCGGGATCATTTATTGGCCTGTAACGCTGGACACTATTTTTAACCAGATTCGTCATTTGATCTGTAAAGACAAAAAACAACGACAATACTACAACCAATAGCAGGAATTGTTTTGGTGAGATTTTCTTCCAAAGAAGATAAACCAACACCAGGAAATACGGCCACCAATTTAATTGTTTGGTGATGTATAAGAAAAAAGGATCCCAGCTTTTTGAACCTAATCCGTTTAGATATACTAACAAATCCCGATCAAGGTTCAGTAGATAATCTAACATTATTTCATTCTTTTAATTGGTCCCGAAAGATCTTCAAGTGTTTCCTTAGCTTTGTTTATTTCTGAAGTGATGTCAGAAGTTACATCAGTCATTTTTACCGGATTTTCTGGAGTATAATCGGTAATCATTTTGTTGAAACCTTGTTTTACATTGTTGATTTCATCTGAAATTCCACCCGTTAGCGAGCGGGTATCAAGTCCGTTTGCCTCAGCACTTTTATGGATTTCGGTTTTAATATCGTTAGTTGCGTTTTTCAGTTGCGCAATTCCTTTACCTAAAGCACGTGCAAATTCCGGAATCCTTTCGGTTCCGAATAACATTATCGCTATAAAAATGATGAAAATCATTTCTCCTGCTCCTATCCCAAACATATTTATTTATTTCAAATTGTAGAGTGCAAAGTTACAAAGATTAATCTTCTAAGCTGTTATTTAAAATCTTAATGCGTTTATTTAACATCCTTCGAGGATGCTCTAAGAGTTTACTCTTTTTCGAGTGCTTTATACTCTTTATTTTTAGTAATCAGGAAATCTATTAACTCGAATTTCCTTTTCGGATCTAACAACTGACCTGCTTTTGGATCGCTTTCACAGAAACTCAGGAAAAGGCCTACTTCGTCTTTATTCAGTTTTAATGTGTCACGAAAGAAAGAATCCGGTAGATTTTGCTGTACTGCTTCGGGAAATATTTTATCACTGGTGTAAATAATAACGGGTTTTGAAGCATCTTTCTTTCTGAAAAGCTTACCAATCTTTTTTCCAATTGCCATAAAATCTGCCATATATCGCGTATTGACATAGCCCGGCATCGCTGTATTATCGGGCGTAGACTGATTGTCATTTTCATACAACTGATCCAAAGCAGACTGATTATTGATTTTTTTTATCTCTGTTATTTTTATGTTTTTATGATCTCTTTCCAGTTCTCCTGTTAGCGATTGCGGCGATATAACTACTTCATCCAAAGCATTTACAAAAACCTGTAATTGTATTCGCAGCAATTGAACTTTTAAATCCGAAGGTGTAAGAATTAGCTTCTTTGACTCAAACGATTGACTCGAAAACACCAAAGTATCTTTTTCGCGAGCGTAAATATGAAAATGCCCAAGCCTGTCGGAAATTGAGAATGTATTCGTATTCTTATTCAGTACTTGGACGTTTTCAACGCTGATGGAGTCGGCAACAATTTGTCCGTTTAGTACTTCGCGCGGAATTTGCTGCGAAAATCCAAATTGCACACAAAAGACAAATAATAATAGAAACAGCTTATTTTTCATTCTCAAGTAAGGATTTATATTCAATCGCGAGCATTCCGATTAAAAAGTTAGGCATATATTTATTTTTTGCATTCAGTGATTCGACAAATTTCGAGTCGCCAATGCAGTAATATTGAAAGGCTCGAATATTCTCGCTCGGGATTTTTAATTTCTCCGTATAATACTCATCTTCATATAAATCGCTAAGTTTTGCGAGAGCTAATTCATTTCGCTCAACGACAAGTTCGGTTTTCAGCAGTTTTGTGCGTCCTGAGATCCAGTTCAGCAATGGGTCAAGTGATATGGAACCGCCCATCATCGTACCAGCATTTACCGATGGATCCAGTGAAGTTGCTGTTTTTAATCGTCGTTCTGCCGGCGTATATGTTTTGGCCGGCCGTTGAAGGATTCCGAGCGATACCGCATTTATCCTGTTATAATTTATGACTTCAACTTCTGCTAATTGATTAATTTTTGATGTCATTTCGACAATTATGGCTCCCCGATTATAATCTTCTTCCTCAATTATTTTTCGCTGCCCGTCAAGATTTGATCTTGAAAAAACCAACAAATCATCAATATTTGCTAAAATACTGAATTCTCCTTTGGAATTGGTAACGGTTTCTTTTTCACTTACCAGATTTAACACAATAATTCCCTGAACAGGAGCGTCTTTTACAATAATTTTTCCTTGAATGAGCTTTTCCTTTTGTGCAAAAAGAAAAGTACTCATCATCAGAAAAAACGCAATTATCACTTTAGTGCTTTTCATAAGAATATAAATCTTTGTATTGTCTCGCCAGGTCAATGATGATTAATGTTGTCAGAAACCTGTTATTGCCATTTAATGCAGCTGCTAATTTCTGGTTTTCTACGATATAATAATGAAAAGCTTTAATGTATTCTTTTTCGATATGAAGTGTTTCGATATAAAATTGGTCTTCATATAATCCGTCAAGTTTTTGCAGAAGGAATTCTTTTTGTTCAGTTACGACATTTTCTTTGAGCATTTTTTTACGGCCGGAAAGCAGATTCAAAAGATTATCCAACGGGCTGCTTTCTGATGCATACAACCTTCTTTCGGCTGGTGTGTATTTCTTAGCAGGTTTTGAAATAATCCCTAAACTTACCGCATTTATTCTGGAATGTATGATTTCAACCTCATCAAGTTGTTCTACTTTAGACGTCATTTCCATTGTTATCCTACCCGAATTATAATCTTCCTGTTCAATTATCTTGCGTTGCTTGTCGAGATTTGTTGCATAAAAAACTAACAGGTCATCCGGCTTTGCCAAAATGGAGAAATCGCCGTTTTTATCGGAAACAGTTTCTTTTTCGTTTACTAAATTTAAAATAATTATGCCTTGCGGAGTGGCATCTTTAATGATAATTTTACCCTGGATCAGTTTTTCCTGTTGTGAAAATACAAATCCGGACACAAAAAACAATATGACTATTAAACTACTGCTTTTCATGATGGATCAGGTTAAGATATTCTGCCGCCAATTTGCTCATTATAAAAAATGCCATTACCTTATTTTTCGCAGTTAACGCATTTGTGAAATCGGTATGATCAATGAGAAATTGCTTGAATTCGCCAATATTGTGTAGTGGAATTTTGACTTCATTCATAAAAACGCCATCATCAAAATTCTCTTCTATCTTTTCAAGAAACTGTTCGCGCTTTTCGATTTTTACTTCTTTCTTTAATTTAGAAGTTCTTCCGGAAATAGAATTGATAATCGGGTCAAGCGGAAGCGAACCTCCTAATAATCCTAATAATTGAATAGGCCTGAATTCTCCTGCGGTGGCCAATCGGCGTTCTGCCGGCGTGAACTTTTTGGCTGGTTTTGATAAAACTCTGAGAGAAACCGCGTCGAATTTAGGGATTAGGATTTCGACTTCGTTGAGTTCTGTAACTTTTGAGGTCATTTCAATAGAAAAGTTTCCGGCTTCGTACTCTTTAACATCAATGATTTTCCGTTGATTGTCAAGGTTTATCGAGTAAAATACAAGAACGTCACTTGGTTTTGCCAAAATCGTAAATTCACCTTTTGCGTTGGAAAAGACTTCTTTTTCATTATTTAAATTGGTAATGCTAACGCCTAATGGTGTCGCATCTTTGATAACGATTTTTCCTTTTATGGATTTTTCTTCCTGCGCTAAAATAGCGTGGGAAACAAAAAAGAGAAAAAATGAAAAAGTAGTGATTTGATTCATAGGCGCGGCGGAATTACCTGGAAGTAAAAGTATTTCATAGCCTTCCAAATTAATTACTAACGCTGTTGTAAATTTATGTTAATTAAAACATCCGAATGTTTTTGCAAAGCAATTTGATTTTTTACCTTTAATCCCAATTAAGAATTTTTACATGAAAAACCTGATTATTGCAAGCACATCCACACTTCATGGTGGTGCTTATTTAGAATATATTTTTCCGGAACTCGAATTGCATTTTAAGGATTGTAAATCGTTATTGTTTATTCCGTATGCGCGTCCGGGCGGAATTACACATGACGACTACACGCAAAAAGTTCGCGATACTTTTGCAAAAATCAACATTCAAGTGAAGGGAATTCACGAGTTTGACAACCCAATTGAAGCTATCCAGAGTGCTGACGGCATTTTTACCGGTGGCGGAAATACTTTTTTATTAGTTACGCAATTGTATAAATTTAAAGTGATGGCTGTTTTGGCTGAAACTGTAAAAAACGGAACGCCTTATTTGGGAAGCAGCGCCGGAAGTAACATTACCGGATTAACAATGCAGACTACGAATGATATGCCTATTATTTATCCGCCGGATTTCAGGACTTTGGGATTAATTCCGTTTAATCTGAATCCGCATTATTTGGATGCCGATCTTCAATCGAAACACATGGGCGAAACGCGTGAGACGAGAATAAAGGAATTTCATCAGTTTAATTCGGCTCCGGTTTTGGGATTGCGTGAAGGAAGCTGGCTCGATGTAAAAGGAGAAAAAATCATTTTAAAAGGTAATTTATCGGCAAGGTTGTTCCGGCAAAACCAAGAAACAGTTGAATTGGAAACCGGAAGCAATCTGAGTTTTTTGAAGTAAGTTAATTAATGCGGGTTCGCGTTAGGGGTTGAAGCAAAGTGCCATGCACCGCGAAAAACCCGACGGCGTAGTGAAACGTAGCCGGAACGCCAAAATAAATTTAAACTATTAAGAAATTAAGCAAAATTAAGTATGCTCTTAATTAACTTAATTTCTTAATGGTTCAAAAAAAATATTCCAAAAAAAAGCCCAAACTTTCGTTTAGGCTTTAGAGCGGAAGACGAGGCTCGAACTCGCGACAACCAGCTTGGAAGGCTGGAGCTCTACCAACTGAGCTACTTCCGCATTATTGTGGTGCAAATATAAGTAATAAGTTTTTTTAGTTGCAAGTTTTTTTTGCAAAAAATGGCAATGTTATTTTCATTAAAACACTAATTTGCTTCTAAATGTTTTAAGGTTAAAAAGTTATACCGGTAAAAATCGATCAAAAAAATTAAAATTTTAATGGAAATCATAAGAGAAATAACGGCTTTGGAAACATTTTCGGTACGTCATCCGGTTTTAAGAGCAGGAAAACCTGTTGAAAGTTGTCATTTTGATGGCGATAATTTAGATTCTACGAAGCATTTCGGATGGTTTGAGAACGATATTCTTGCCGGAATCGTAACTGTTTTAGAAAATCAATCGGGAAATTTTAGCGATGTAAAACAATTCCAGTTGCGCGGAATGGCAGTTTTAGAAAATTATCAGAAGAAAGGAATTGGCGAAAAATTAGTGCTCGCTGCTGAAAATTACAGTAAAAGCCAAAACGGAAACCTTATTTGGTTTAATGCGCGTGAAATTGCAATTGGTTTTTACGAAAAATGCGGCTATAAAAAAGCCGGAAATCTCTTTGAAATTCCCGGCGTTGGACCGCATTATATAATGTATAAAATTCTTTAAGAAAGCAGATTCATCGAACCCGGATATCTTGACGGATGATAAATGAATAAGCAGGATTTGCCTTTTATTGCATTTACGATTTCCTTTGTCATTGCTGGTGGAATCGCCGGACATCCTAAGCTTCTGCCTAATCTGTGATTATTTTTGATGAACGATTCGGCTACATAATCAGCGCCATGCATTACAACAGCACGATTTCTGGCATTGTCGTTAACTCCTTTTTCAAGTCCGTCTAGCTTTAACGACATTCCGTGTTTTCCGTTATAAATTTCACCGGTTGCATAAAATCCAAGACTGCTTTTGTAGGATTCTGCGCTATTGGAAAACGATTTTGCAAATTCATCGCCGGTGTTTCTTCCGTGCGCAACAAGCGAATTATATAAAATTGTATTCGTTGTCAGATCGATAACCCAAAGTCTTTTAGTGTTCGATGACATACTGAAATCGATAACTGTAATGATGTCTCTGGCAATTTTTCCTTTTGATTTCAGGTCGTAAAAACCTTCAAGTGCTTTAGAAAACGTAATGATATTAGGTAAAGAGCAATTATTGGCATTTAAGTGGCTGTAAACATTTTCAACCTTCATTTCCATTTCGGACTTTCCTGAAACGGCAGCAATAATTTTAGTTTCTGTATGTTTATTCTCATTAGAAGTAAAACTTGTAAAAAAGAACAAAAGAACGGGGAATAGTTTGTAAATCATTGATTGTGTATATATTATATTTGTGATTTAGGCTTGCAAAAATAGAAAGGCGGGTTATAGGAATCAAATTTAATGCCACAATTAACATAAATTAATTTTTCTAACTGACTTAATACTAACGTATTTAATAAATATAAATTGTAAAATAATAGTTAATGTTCGTATAATTTCTACTTTTGCATACGATACCTAATTATTATGCCCCCATTTTTTAGGATTTCTATTTGTTTCCTACTACTCCTTTCCGGTGGAGTTTTTGCACAGAAAAAAGTAATTTTCGCAAAAACACTTTCCGACAAAATCGTTATTGACGGTCGTTTTACCGAAGACGCATGGAAAACTGCGCCAATTGCAACTGATTTCGTAATGTTCCAGCCCGATAACGGAAAACCTATCGACAGTACCAAAAAAACTGACGTACGAATTTTATACGACAACGAAGCCGTTTACATTGCCGCGACATTATTTGACAGCGAGCCACAAAAGATTTTAAAGGAAATTACACAACGCGATAATATTGGAACTGCAGATATTTTCGGGGTTTTTATAAACGGATTTAATGACGGGCAACAGGATTTCCAGTTTTTTGTAAGCGCATCCGGCGTGCAAATGGATCGTTTGGCAACTGAAGATGGCGAAGTTGCTCCGGATAATTTTAACCAGGATTTTTCATGGGATGCCATTTGGGACAGCGAAGTATCAATTACAAATTTCGGATGGACCGTAGAAATGAAGATTCCGTATGCAGCCTTGCGTTTTTCAAAAGAAAATGTTCAAACCTGGGGTTTAAATTTCTTTCGCGGAATCCGTCGTGATCGCCAGAGTTATACCTGGAGCCCGGTTGATTCGGAAATCAAAGCGACGCGCACACAAAATGGCGTTTTAGAAGGAATCGAAAATATTAAAACTCCTACGCGATTGTTTTTCATTCCATATTCGTCCTATTATTATGAGAAAAACCAAGCTGGTTCGGCAAATAAATTCAAGGCCGGACTGGATATTAAATACGGAATCAACGATTCATTCACTTTAGATGCCATTCTTGTTCCTGATTTCGGGCAGACAAAATTCGATAATGTAATTTTGAACCTGAGTCCATACGAACAGCAGTTTACAGAAAACCGCCCATTTTTTACGGAAGGAACCGATTTATTTAACAAGGCAAATCTTTTATATTCCAGAAGGATTGGCGGCGGACCCCGTTTTGTACCACGTGATTTCGACAATACTAGCGAATATGTTTCCGATGAACCCGCGACAGCCAATTTAATCAATGCGGTAAAAATTTCCGGACGAACCAAAAATGGTCTTGGAATTGGCTTCCTGAATGCGATTACTGAAACTGCATACGGAACGATTGAAAATGTAAATTCCGGAACATCGCGAATAGGAATCGTTGAGCCAATGACAAATTACAACGTACTTGTTCTGGACCAACGATTTAACCAGAATTCATCGGTTTCATTGACAAATACGAATGTTTTCCGGGAAGGAAGCTATCGCGATGCAAATGTAACTGGACTACTTTTCGACTTAAATACGAAGGAAAATTCCTATAATTTATCCGGAGATTTCAAGTATAGCAACATCAAGACAAATCCAGCCGGAGATTTCAGCAATTATTACCAATACATTAATAAAACAACGGATTACGACGGATTTAAAACATCTTTAAATTTTGAAAAAACGAGCGGAAAATACCGTTATTCAGTCTTCGGAAAATACATTTCGGGCAACTATGACATCAACGATTTAGGCTATGGCGCACAAACCAATTACCATAATGTCTATGCCGATTTTAGCTACAGGATTTTAAATCCAACGAAGCTTTTCAATACTTTTCGATTTGATTTTAAATCGAGTGTCGAAATCCAGAATACAACCGGAAAAATCCAGGATAACTTTTATAATGTCAGTTTTGCAGGAAATTCGCGCCGCAATGATTACTACAGAATTAATTTTCAGGTAAATCCGATCGAAACTTTCGACTTTTATCAGCCTCGAGTATGGGACAGATTTTCGTATCTACCGAGAAACATGAGCGGAAGTCTTACGTTTTCATCGAACTACAATGACGCTTTTGCATTAGACATTACTCCGTCCGGAAGGATTTATGACGAAAAAAACCGACGCAATTACGGCGTTTACATTAGTCCGCGTTACCGCCTGAATGATCAGGTTTTATTGATTTATGGATTGGATTATTTCCGATTCCTGAACGATCGCGGATACGTAACTTCTGATGCAACTGAAATTTATTACGCTCAGCGAAATATAAAAACGGTTGTAAACGAAATTTCCGGAAAATTTGCATTGAACAATAAAATGACATTTAATTTAACCGCGCGTTATTACTGGTCATTTTCGGATAATAAGGAGTTTTTCACACTTCAGGACAATGGCTATTTAACCAGTTCGCCATTCATTCCGGATGTTAGCGAGAACTTAAACTTATGGAATTTCGATCTTTCGTATTCATGGTGGTTTGCTCCCGCGAGCCAGATTTCGGTTCTATACAGAAACAACGCCGTCGATTATCGAAACCAGATCGACAGGCAAATCGGGCGAAATCTCAAGAATCTTTTTGACGATAACCTAAACAATATATTTTCAGTAAGCATCCGGTATTATATCGATTACAATCGGGCGAAAAACTGGTTTTAAATTAGCTGTGTGTAGTAACCACAGGCATTTCTTTTTCATAAAATATAATTCCCGTTTTTTGAAATGCTTTATCTTTGTTGAAAATAAATCCAAATGAACAAAAAAGTAATATTGATGATCCTTGACGGCTGGGGAAAATCGCCAGATCCAAAAGTTTCAGCAGTTGACAACGCAAATATTCCATTCATAAATAGTTTATATACAAAATATGCCAATGCACAACTTCGTACTGATGGTTTGAATGTCGGTTTACCCGACGGACAAATGGGAAATTCTGAAGTCGGGCATATGAATCTTGGTGCCGGAAGAATTATTTACCAGGATTTGGTAAAAATCAATCTGGCAGTTGAAAACAAAACATTCAATAAAGAAAAAGCGATTTCAGAAGCATTTGCTTACGCGAATGAATATGATAAAGAAGTTCATTTACTTGGATTGGTTTCCAACGGCGGCGTTCATTCGCACATCAATCACCTAAAAGGTTTGGTTGACGCCTCTGAAGAAGCTGGCTTGAAAAAAGTGTTCATTCACGCTTTTACTGATGGCCGTGACGTAGATCCAAAATCCGGCGTTTCGTTTATCCGCGACATCCAGGACCATATCCAGAATACATCTGTAAAACTTGCTTCAGTAATCGGACGATATTATGCGATGGATCGCGACAAGCGCTGGGAACGGGTGAAACTTGCCTATGATTTGCTTGTTCATGCAAACGGAACGCATTCAAATGACGCAGTAAAAACCCTAGAAGACAGTTATGCTAATAATGTAACCGACGAATTTATTCCGCCAACGGTAATGGTTAATGATAATAACGAACCAATTGCAACGATCAAAGAAGGCGATGTCGTGATTTTCTTCAATTTCCGAACCGATCGCGGACGCCAATTGACAGAAGTGCTTTCACAAAAAGATCATCTTGACGAAAATATGCACAAGATGAATTTGTATTATGTTACGATGACCAATTATGACGACACTTTCAATAATATTTACCGTGTTTTTGACAAAGACAATATTACAGAAACACTTGGTGAGGTTCTGGAGAGAAATAATAAAAAACAAATCCGGATTGCTGAAACCGAGAAATATCCGCACGTTACATTTTTCTTTTCCGGTGGACGCGAGAATCCATTTGAAGGCGAAACCCGAATTTTACGCGATTCCCCAAAAGTAGCAACATACGATTTACAGCCTGAAATGAGCGCATTTGAACTCGCTGATGCTCTTGTTCCCGAACTTCAAAAAGGCGAAGTTGATTTTGTTTGCCTCAATTTCGCAAACGGAGATATGGTTGGACATACCGGCGTAATGGAAGCTGCTATCCAAGCGTGTGAAGCAGTTGACAAATGTGCAGAAAAAGTAATTACTGCCGCGCTACAAAATGGCTACACAACAATTGTTATCGCCGATCACGGAAACTGCGAAACGATGATCAATCCGGATGGAAGCCCAAACACGGCTCACACCACAAATCCGGTCCCGATTATTTTGGTTGACAATGAATTACATCAAATACATGACGGCGTTCTGGGCGATATTGCTCCGACAATTCTGGAATTGATGGGAATTGAAAAGCCGGAAGCTATGACCAGACATTCATTATTATAAACTTTTTATCGTGAAAATACTTTTTAGAAACATGGTTTTTGGCCTGTTGCTATGGCAAACATACGGCTATTCGCAAAGCAGGATTTCAGAGAAAAACAACATCGGATGGTTTGCTTACACAGGAACTTTCCAGCTTAGCGACAAAATTGGGATCCATACAGAATACCAATGGCGCCGCGATAATTATGTCGAAAACTGGCAACAGGGTTTATTGCGTGTTGGCGTAAATTATAAGCTCAGGCCTGAAATTGATTTACGAATTGGATATGCCTGGGCCGAAACCTATCCGTATGGAGAATATCCAATCAACGGATTCGGAAAGGATTTTACCGAACATCGCGCTTATGAGATGGTGACATTCAAAAATAAATATACCTCGGTTGATATCAGTCACCGATTAATGCTGGAACAACGCTGGGTTGGACGATATTCGGATGCTTCAATGACTTCTGAAGACAGTTTTATTTTCACCAATCGATTGCGTTATATGTTTAGGATGCAGTTTCCGATTGCCAAAAACGGACTTTATCTTGCGGTTTATGATGAGATTTTTTGTGGTTTCGGGGAAAATATAGGCGAAAATATCTTCGACCAAAACCGTTTTGGCGCACTTATCGGAATGCCGTTAACCAAAAATTTTCGCCTCGAAGGCGGTTACCTGAACCAGATTGTGCAGCTTGGAAGAGAAATCGACGGCAAAAATGTTTTCCACAACAACAACGGATTTATAGTTTCGGGGATTTTTAATTTCGACTTACGAAAAAAAGACACTTTGGACACCAATAAATAACAGTGCGTAGACTTATATAAATATTGACTATTTTTGCACTCTGAAAAAAATATTATGATTATCTCAAAAACAAGTGAAGAAATTGAATTGATGCGTGAAAGCGCGTTGCTCGTTTCCAAAACATTAGGAATGATTGCTGGCGAAATTAAGGCTGGAATTACGACTTTACATCTTGATAAACTTGCCGAAGAATTCATTCGCGACCATGATGCTGTTCCTGGATTTTTGGGATTATACGGCTGTCCGTCAACGTTGCTTACAAGCGTAAACGAGCAGGTTGTTCACGGCTTGCCAACCAATCGCCCGATAGAAGATGGTGATATCGTATCGGTAGATTGCGGTGTTTTCAAAAACGACTTTTATGGCGATCACGCGTATACTTTTGAAATTGGTGAAGTCGCTCCCGAAACTAAAAAACTGTTGCAAATTACCAAAGAATCTTTATACATTGGAATTCGTGAATTTAAAGCCGGAAACCGTGTTGAAGATATCGGAAGTGCAATTCAAAGATTTACCGAAGCACAAGGTTATGGCGTAGTTCGTGAATTGGTTGGTCACGGTTTAGGACGAAAAATGCACGAAGATCCCGAAGTTCCCAATTATGGCAAACGCGGACGCGGAAAGCTTTTCATCGAAGGGATGACCATTGCGATCGAGCCAATGATCAATATGGGAACTCGTAATATCAAAACGTTAAAAGACGGCTGGACGATTGTTACCGCTGATAAAAAACCTAGCGCGCATTTTGAGCACGACGTAGCTTTGATTAACGGAAAACCGGAATTGCTTTCAACATTTGCTTATATTTATAAAGCATTGGGAATTGAATCGGATGAGGAGAATGAGTTTAGGAAACAGCCGCTGGTTATTTAACAGATTTCACGAAGATGCACGAAGAAGGCTCAGAGTTGCGCAAAGATGAATTAAATTCGTTATCATACGAAATTATCGGGCTTGCTATAGAAGTGCATAAACCTTTAGGACCTGGCTTGTTGGAATCTGCATATAACGAGTGCCTTTTCTATGAACTAAAAAAGGCTGGTTTATACGTTGAAAGAGAAAAAACCTTGCCGATAATCTACAAAGACATCAAACTTGAATACGGTTACAGAATCGATCTTTTGGTTGAAAACAAAATAGTTATCGAATTGAAAACAGTTGAAAACTTCACTCCGGTTCATTTTGCACAAATATTAACGTATTTAAAACCCGGCAATTATCCATTAGGTTTATTGCTAAATTTTCATTCTAAAATATTAAGAAATAGCATCAAACGTTTTATAAACACAACTCAGTGAATCTCTGCGTTCGCTTTGTGTACCTTTGCGTAATAAAAAATGAAAAAACTTTTTAAATTCATCCTTAACACCATTCCCCGCCCAATATTAATCAGGCTAAGCTATGTTGCGCGACCACTTTTAGCATTTGCGTTAAAAGGAAATAAATTCACTGACCCAATTGACGGCCAAAGTTTCCGAATGTTTCTTCCTTACGGATACGGAACACAACGCAACAACGTATTGTCACCAAGCACGCTTTCACTCGAAAGGCATCGCTTACTGTGGTTGTACCTGAAAAACGAAACCGATTTCTTCACATCGCTTAAAAAAGTATTGCATTTTGCGCCGGAACAGGCATTCTATAAACGTTTCCGAAACCAGAAAAACCTCGATTATACTACGACCGATTTGTTTTCACCATTAGCAGATGTCAAAGCGGATATATGCGATTTGCCGTTTGCCGACAATTCATACGACTTAATTTTATGCAACCATGTTTTGGAGCATATACCGGATGACACGAAAGCAATGCAGGAATTATATCGCGTGTTGAAACCAGGCGGAATGGGGATTTTCCAGATTCCGCAGGATTTATCAAGAGAAGTGACTTTTTCAGATGATACGATTACGGATCAAAAGGAACGTGCCAAGATTTTCGGGCAATACGATCACGTGAGGATTTACGGTCGTGATTATTTTGATAAGTTAAGAAGCATCGGTTTTACAGTTATTGAAGAAGATTATACGTCTAAAATAGCTCCTGAACTTGTAGAAAAATACTGCTTGGCAAAAGGAGAAATTATTCCGGTTTGTTTTAAGTAAAATATTTGAACACAGATTTCACAGATTATCACAGATTTTTTCTGTTGAATTCCTGACACGGACCACAAAGATTGAACTAACAATTTTCTTTGATACATAAAAAAACCTGCTAATTACTTAGCAGGTTTTTCGTTTGATTGATTGTTCGTTTTTTGAGAAAATGCTTATCCTTTTTCAGGCATCAGCATTCCAATTACTTTATCTTTAGTCAGGTATTTTTTCGCAACATCCTGAATGTCTTTTGCTGTAATTGCGTTGATTTTTTCTTCTGATTTCAAGATATCTTCAGGACTTGTCCCGTTAATATAAGATCTTGAAAAGTTAGTCAACCAATAACGATTTTCCTTGATATTCTTTTTATATTCAAGCAGTTCTGCTTCTTTATATTTGGCAATATCACTTGCTTGTGGTCCGTTATCGATGATTTTCTGTAATTCTCTCAATGCAGAAGTGGTAAGTTTATCTGCATTTTCCGGTCCGCATGGGAAACTAATATTGAAATTATAACTTCCGTTTGGAATTTTATTCATGCTTCCGCGAGCGCTTACGCCGTAAACTCCGCTTTCATTTTCACGCAATTCCTCAACCAGTTTAATTGTCAAAACTTCTCCCAACGCATCCATTGCCAAAGCTTCTTTCGGAGTATAAACAGCATCGCCATAATACATGATTGTTACATTGCTTTTAGGATCAGTCCCTTTGTTTACAACTTTCTTCAGGTCGCCTTTTAGCATTCTGTAACCCAAATCAACTGGTTTGTCTTTTTGGTCGTTTGAAGGCAAAGAAGCCAGATATTTAGCTGAAAAATCTTCGATTTTTTTATCATCGATGTTTCCAACGAAATAAAATTCAAAATCACCGGCGTTAGCGAAACGCTCTTTATATTTTTTGTAAGCTAATGCATAATCTGTGTTTTCCCACGATTTCTCATCCGGAAAAATACCATTGAAACGTGGGTTTTCTTTCATCAAGTACGAATAAAATTCCTGTTGAAAGTACACGTTCGGTTGCGAAGAAAGGTTTTTATAAAATGCAGATTGCTTTTGTTTAAAACCTTCATAAGCTTCCTTATCCTGATTCAAATCTGTAAAATAAGCATGTGTCATTTGGAACATATACTCTAGATCTTTAGGCGTTGTACTGCCTCTGAATCCTTCAGTCGTGTTACTGATATATGGATTTACACTTGCGATCTTACCAGCCATATATTTGTTGATGTCATTTACTTTTAAACCTGAAAAACCAGCTTCAGTCAACGCTCCGGCTGCAAATTGCGTTTTCTTTACATCTTCGTTAGAATATAAGTTCGTTCCTCCAAAACTGATTCCTTCCATGATAATTTCATCATTTTTGAAATCGGTTTTTTTGTACGTTACTTTAGCTCCATTTGACAAAAACAAAGTCGTTGTCCCAATTTTGCTATTGTTTTCCTTTTTAAGAATGCTTCCCGGTTTCACTTCATTTCGAAGTAAACTTGCAGCAATCACAGTATCTTCATAAGGTTTAATATCAGCATCATTCACTTTTAAAGTTGCTAAAACTTCCTGTTCTGTGATTTTTTTAGCACCCTCTTTTTCTGGCCCAGTAATCAACACGAAAAGATTGTCTTCTTTAACGTAATCTTTTACGAAACCGTTTACATCTTTCAATTCAACGCCCGGAAGCATTTTCTTAACCGTTTCAAATTCCCAGGCAATTCCCGGAGTTGGCGATCCTTCTAAGAAGTAAGCCTGGTATTCTCCTACGAAATTTGCAGAATTTGTTTTGTCCCTGTCATTGTAGCTTTTTTCATAACGTGCCAAAATATCCGATTTTGCACGGTCTAATTCTGTTTGCGTAAAACCGAATTTTTTAGCTCTTTCATTTTCTGTAACCAAGACTTTTAAAGCCGAAAGTTCTTTTCCTTCTTCAACCATTGCGAAAGACTGGTACGCTTCTTTGGTTCTTGCCCAAGTTCCGCCGTGATACGAATATCCGTATGTAAAAGGTGGCGTTGGCGAATTTGTAAGTTCTTCCAGGCGATTGTTCAACAACGTTGAGAAAATACCTTCAACAAGATCATCTCTGTAATCATTTACGGTAACAGTTTTCTTTGGCGTACCATAGTCTTTGTAAACAATCTGGATGTCTGTGCTTGATGCTTCTTTATCGCTTTCAATGCTTACGAAAGTTTCCTTATGATTTGGAACATCGTATATTTTTCTTGGTTTTTCTTTTTTCGGGTTTTGATATTTTCCGAAGTGGTCCTGGATTTTTTTCTCCATTTCCGCAATATCAATATCTCCAACAACGATCACGCTCATCAAATTCGGACGGTACCAATCTTTATAAAAATTGATTACTTTTTCGTACTTGAAGTTTTCAAGGATTTCTTTTTTACCGATTGGAAGACGTTCTGCATAATGCGATTTGTACATCATTTTTGGCATATAACGATCCATCATACGTTTGTCAGCTCCAAGTCCAAGACGATATTCTTCAAGAACTACGCCTCTTTCCTTGTCGATTTCTTCAGGAGTCAAAACCGCATTAAACGCCCAATCTTCTATGATATTGAAGCCGTTTTCAAGTTTTGCAGGATCATCAGACGGAATTGGAAGGAAATAAACGGTTTCGTCAAAACTCGTATAAGCATTAAGGTGCTGCCCGAATTTCACTCCAATACTTTGCAAATAATCTACTAATTTGTTTTTTGGAAAACGTTTGGTTCCGTTAAAGCACATGTGTTCCATAAAGTGCGCAAGACCTTGCTGATCGTCTTCTTCAAGAATTGAACCGGCGTTGATAACAAGTCGCAAATCAACTTTGTTTTCAGGTTTGGCATTTTTACGGATAAAATAAGTAAGTCCGTTTTTCAGTTTCCCGGTCTTAACATTTGAGTCAAACGGAATCGCAGCTGTTCCATTTAATTCCTGTGCGCCTACTGACAACGGGAAAGCCAGTAAAAGCAACAGCATTTTGTTGATTTGTTTCATGTTTTATGGTTTTAAAGTTTGAAATGTAGAATATAAACTTAAAAACCTGAAATTTATTATTAATAGTTTAACAGAATTTTCCTGTTAAGGTTAAAATTTAACGAATTACCAGTATTCGCCAACCTCATGGAGTGCTTGGACAATTTTAGTTCATTTTATTTGTTATATTTACAATTCCGAAAATTTGAAAATATGCATACAAAACTTACCCAACTTTATTTTTTATTCGCTCTATTGTTTGGATTTACAGGCTTTTCACAAATTGAAAAAGAAATTGCTCCGCCTTATAATATTAAAACGGTGAGTTTTGTGGTAAACGGTCAAAATGCAGTTCCGGTTTTCAATTTGACGGACAGGTTTCAATTTCAGTTTGATGATTTATTTGGGGATGAAGCAAATTATTTTTATCAAATTGTGCATTGTGATTATGATTGGAAAGTTTCGCAGCTATCAAAAGCAGAATACATAAATGGATTTGATGACCAACGAATTCAGGATTACCTCAACTCTTTCAACACTTTACAACTTTATTCGCATTACAGATTGTCATTTCCGAATAAATTCACGCAGTTTCGCGTCAGCGGAAATTATATGCTAAAGATCCTAAACAACGACAAAGAAGTCGTTTTTACCCGAAAATTCATTTTGTATGAAGATCTGGTTTCAGTTCCGATGCAAGTAAAAAGAGCCCGAAATTTAAACGACATCGAATTTAAGCACAATCTTGATTTCGCAATAAAGTCGCCTAATTTTCAATTTCAGAGTCCGCTTCAAAATGTAAAAGTACTTTTAATGCAAAATGGGCAATTCCAATCGGCGATTAGAAATATCAAGCCAATGTATACGATCGGGAATGATTTGATATACAAGTATGATAAAGAAACACAATTTTGGGCAGGAAATGAGTTCTTATATTATGAGAATAAAGACGTTCGCGGCGCTAATAACTTTATTGCAAGGGTTGACTCGAAAGAAGTTTATAATTCGTATTTGTACACCAATAATGCACGAGCATCTTCGCCGTACACTTTCAATCCGGACATTAACGGAAATTTCGTCATCAACAATCTGAATTCACAAAATAACGAGGTTGAAGCCGATTACAGTTGGATTTTCTTCACGCTTTCTGCTCCGGCATATTATGGAAAAAGTGATATTTACATTACCGGAATGTTCAATAACTACATACTTTCTCCTGAAAATAAAATGGAATACAACAAGGAAAAAGCCGTGTATGAGAAAGCGCTGATGATAAAACAAGGATTTACGAATTATCAATATACGATTGCTGATGCGCAAGGGAAAATCGATTATGCAAACGCAATCGACGGGAATTTCTACCAAACTCTCAACGATTATATCGCATTGGTCTACTATAGGGAAAACGGGCAGCGTTATGACCGCGTAATTGGCAAAGGTGTTGCGAGTTCGGAAAACATTACGAATTAATTAAAATTTAACTCTCAATCCTGACAATTCATTCATTTTTTTGTAAATTTGGTTTGATTTAAATCCTGCGATGCAAATGGTTACGCAAATAACAAGAGGCATAAAAATTTCTGTAATGACTAGTTTTGAAGGGACTTACTTCAAGAACTACAAAATTCATTTTGCCTTTAGTTATGAGATTACGATTGAAAACCACAGTAAAGACTCGGTTCAGTTAATTTCACGCCATTGGGAAATATTCGATTCCTTAAACGAGATTGAAGTCGTTGACGGCGAAGGTGTAATTGGTAAAAAGCCCGTTTTAAAACCCGGCGAAACCCATACTTACAGTTCAGGATGTTTGCTTGCTTCTCCTTTTGGAGCAATGAAAGGCTATTTCAATATGGTGAATTTTACGAACACGAGAAACTTCCGGGTAATTGTTCCAAATTTTAGGTTAAGCGCTCCTTTCGCATTAAATTAATCGCCGCAAACCGTTACAATCTGATCCTGTGCAATCGCATAAACACAATCATTTTCTTCCGGCGTTAAAACGTAAGTTCCCGTAAACTCTCCAAAAGCAGGAAAGATCATTTGATTTGGTCTTTTAAAAAAGCATGGTAATTTAATGAATTGCCGTCCTATTCCGCGAAGTTCAATCGCCGGATGAATATGTCCGCAGAAATTGAAAAAATCATCGCGTTCTTCCGGATGATGTGTAAACAAAAATCCATCGGAAGTAATTTCGCTTACCACTTTTACATTTAATAATTCGTAATGTTTTTGATCGATTACATCGTGGTTTCCTGCTACGAGTATTATTTCGACTTTTTTTGATTGTAGCCAATCCGTAAATAATTCCCATTCCTGGTTTTTCTTGCTATGGAAAAGATCGCCTAGGAAAATTACTTTCTCCGGATTGAAATATTGCAAAACCGAATCCAATCTTTCGAAGTTACGCAAAATCGAATTCTCCGGAATCGCCACTCCGTGCTTCCGAAAATGAGATACTTTCCCCAAATGCACATCTGAAATAAGCAGCACATTCCTGTCTTCCCAAAAAACTGATGCTGATGGATGCAAAATGAATGTATTTCCTTTTATATCGATTGTTTTCGTCATTTATCTTTTCTTTTGACTTTCGCCTTTTGACTTTCGCTTTCTTCGCCTTTCATATACGAAGCCGTCATTTTTGCAACCCGATCTGCCAATGTTTCACTACTTAATTTTTCACGTAATCTGTCGGTTATAATTGGAAAGCTAAACGGTGTTGGTTTGACACATTTTTTCCAGACAATTTCCTGCGATTGAATACGTTCCAAAGCCATTATCAAACGTCCTTCTTCAAGCTGATGCTCAAATGTTTCACGATAGGATTGTTGCAAAAGCAAATTATCCGGCTCATAATCCCGAAATACAGAAAATAACAATTGCGAACTGCTTTGCAAATGTTTGGTTTTGATGATTTGTCCGGGATAACCGGTAAAAACCAGTCCTGCAATAACGGCAATATCCCGGAATTTACGTCTTGCCATTTCAGTCGCATTCAAACTTTTTTGTAAATCATGATGTACATATTCGGGCGAAAACAAATTATTGTCCAAAACACTCTGCATGTCAATTTCCTGATCAGAAAGTAATTCGAAACCGTAATCGTTATAAGCCAATGAAAATGAAATCGGCGACAATAAACTGATTCTGTATGACAACAAACTCGCCAAAGCTTCATGTACAAAACGTCCTTCAAACGGATAAAAAATAGCGTGGTAACCCTCACGTGTCTTAAAGGTTTCGATCAAGAATTCATTCGCATTTGGCACGATTGATTCTTTACGCTGCCGTTTAAAAACCGGCTCCATCGCTTTTAACTCGGGTGTCAGATTATCGGTATTTGCCAAATACAGTTCCTGACGCAACAATTCACTCATTTGTGCCGAAAATGACAATCGACCGCCCATCCAGCTGACTAATCTTGAGGTTTTCGAATTATCAGCTTTTCGAACCAAGACCTGCATATTTTTCAGTTTAAAGAATTCCAGTTTTTTTCCGGCGAACGTAAAAACATCTCCGGGTTTTAATTTCGAAACGAACCATTCTTCAACGGTTCCGATGTAACCGCCGCCGAGATATTTAACCTGAACCGCTGCATCTCCAACAATTGTCCCGATTTGCATACGGTGGTGCATTGCAATTCTTCGGCTGTTGATTTTGAATAATCCGTTTTCTTCGATTTCAACTTTCTTATATTCATCGTATGCCTGTAAACTCTGGCTTCCTTTGGTAATAAAATTCAAAATCCACTGCCAGTTTTCCTTGGTCATCGCCTGATAACAAAATGTCGATTTGACTTCTTCGTAAATTTCGTCCGGAAAAAAACCATCTGAAACTGCAAGCGTATTTAAATATTGTACCAAAACATCCCAACTGTTCAGGTACGGAATCCGATCTTCGACAACCGTATTGGCAACAGCTTTCTTGAGTGCCGAGGCTTCTATCAGTTCCATTGCATACGTCGCCAGAAAATGAATCACGCTTTCCTTTCCCGGTTGGTGTCCGCTTCGTCCGGCGCGTTGCATAAAACGAGCTACACCTTTTGGACCGCCAACCTGAATTATGGTTTCAACCGGCGCAAAATCGACACCCAAGTCTAAACTAGATGTACAAACGACGACTTTGAGCTGCTCGTCACGAATCGCCTGTTCTACCCAAAGCCGGGTTTCACGATTAATGCTTCCGTGGTGCATCGCCATTTCTCCGGCAAATTCAGGATATTTTTCAAGCAGTCGCTGGAACCAGATTTCACATGCTGACCGAACATTCGTAAAAATTAATGTTGTTTTGCTTTTCCGAACGATATTCGCAACAGCATCAATCATGTGCAAACCCATGTGTCCGCGCCAAGGATAGGCTTCCATTTTTTCGGGAATAATCGAGAGGACTTTCATCTTTTTGTTGATGTTCGCATGAATCAATACCGAATTTTCGTAGGCTTCTGAGTCAATTCCGAGTAACACTTTTTGTGCCTGTTCCAAATTTCCGATGGTTGCCGAAATTCCCCATATCCGCATTTTTGGAGCGATGGTTTTTAAACGTGATAATGCGAGTTCGGTTTGCACGCCACGTTTGGTCCCAAGGAGTTCGTGCCATTCATCGATGACAATTGCGGTACAGTCTTTAAAAGTCTTTTTGTATTCTTTTGATGCCAATAAAAGCTGTAAACTTTCGGGTGTTGTAATTAATAAGTCAGGCATTTTGCCTTTCTGCTTCGTACGTTCAGCCGTGGACGTATCGCCTGTTCGTATTCCGACAGTCATTTGTCCGCCAAAGTCAGCAACAACTCTTTCGGCAGCTTGCTTTATTTCGACTGAAAGCGCTCGTAAAGGCGTAATCCAAATCGCTTTTAATCCGGGTTTATGTTTGGTTTGATATTCGGGATTTGATTTTATGTAATCGAGTACAATTGGAATCCATAATGCGTATGTTTTTCCGCTTCCGGTTGGCGCATTCAGCAATCCGTTTTTTCCCTGCAGGAAAGCCGTCCAGGTTTCTTTTTGAAACGGAAATGATTTCCAGCCTTGGTTTTTAAACCAATTATCGGCTATATCAAAAAGCTGAGATCTGTTCATTTAAACATTTTTATTTTGAAATATTTTATTTTTAGCGTTGTCCCGGAATAATGGCTTTGCATATAAAAAAATTTAGTAAAATATACGGATTTAACGTATCGAGAATATTCATAATTTCAATAGGGATAACACTGTTGCCCCTTCCCTGAAGGCAAAATACATTTTTTCCGCGACACCACTTTACGGCAAAACCGCATTTTCATAATCTTGTGGTGCAAATTCATTTTAAACAGTAATGCGTTAAAATCCCTTATTTTTAAACCAGTAAGGGATTAAGAAAAGTTAAGATTAAATCTGCTTAATGAATCTTAATATCTTACTTGTTCAAATCAGACAATCATACTTTTTAAATCCTCAATATTGTTCGCGTCTTCAATTTTTTTATCATGACGCCAGCGTAAAATCCTTGGAAAGCGTGTTGCTACACCACTTTTATGTCGTTTGGAAAGTGCGATGCCTTCAAATCCTATTTCAAACACGAGTTGTGGTGTGACGCTTCGCACCGGGCCAAAACGTTCCAAAGTATTTTTCTTGATCCAGTCGTCGACTTTACGAAATTCAGCATCGGTTAAACCCGAATAGGCTTTTGCAAAAGTAACGAGTTCGCGTTCGCCATTTTCATTATTTTGCCAAAGTGCAAACGTATAATCGGTGAATAATGTGGCACGACGGCCGGAACCACGCATCGCATACGTTAAAACCGCATCGATTACCAACGGCTCAATTTTCCATTTCCACCAATCGCCTTTTTTCCGGCCAACTCCATAAACGGAATCTTTGCGCTTTAGCATCAAGCCTTCGCTTTTCATTTCACGTGCACGGAGTCTTTCAGTAGCGACATCATCCCAGGAATTCAGCGAAACCGTTTCCGACAACAATACAGGAAGATTCTTGTTTTTGATTTGTTCGTATAAATTTTCGAGCAGATTTCTTCTGAATTCATAAGATTCATTCCGAATATCTTTGCCTTCCCATTCCAATATGTCATAAGCCTTAACAATCACGGGCGTTTGTTTGAGCAATGCCTGTGAAACGGTTTTACGGCCAATTCGCGTTTGAAGATCGTTGAATGTACCGATTTGTCCGTCGGGAAAAGGAAGTATTTCTCCGTCGATTACAGTTCCGTTTGGAATGTTCCCAACGAATGCATGCAGTTCGGGATATTTATCAGTTACTAATTCCTCACCACGGCTCCAGATGTAAATTTCGTCTTCACGGATAATGGTTTGCGAACGAATGCCATCCCATTTGTGTTCAATCGCAAAATCGGAAGCATTTCCTAACGAAGAAGCTTCGCCTTCAATTGGATACGCAAGATAAAACGGATACGGTTTTGACAGGTAATCGCTGCTTTTTTCATCGAGAATCAATTCCTGAAATGAGATTTTATTTGGATCCCAATTTCCCATCAGTTTGAAGGCAAGCGCATCTTCGTCGACATTAGTGGCTTTCGAAAGCGCACGTGTCATTAGTTTTTGGCTTACTCCAATACGGAAACTTCCGGTAATCAATTTCGTAAAAACGAAACGCTCGTAGTAATTCATTGCAAGCCAGTTTGTATGCAAATATTCGCGCTTTTCTTCATCAGTTTTCTTTTTGAGCGCAATCATTTCCTGAAGAAACTCGGTTAGGCTTTTGTCAGAATGCTCTTCTGTTGTGGGAATGATCAGTGCAATGGTTTCGGCTAAATCGCCAACAATATGATAACTTTCCTCGAACAGCCACAGCGGAATGTTGGCCAGTTCATTTGCCCAAATTCGCAGCAATGTAGTATTTACCGGACGCGGTGGGCGACGGTGTGATAAAATCGCAATCGTCCAAACCTTGTCTTCATCAGATGCATGTCGAAAATACTCGGTAAGCGCATCGACTTTTACCGAAGTTTTATTTGAGCTGTCGAGGGTTTTTATGAGATTAGCGAAGTTTTTCATTTTTCTTTTTTAAACACAAATTTCACAGATTGACACAGATTCGATTTTTTAATAATTTGTGCTAATTTGTGGAATCTGTGTTTTCCTCAATTAAGTTATCTTCGGTTTCATTATCGTTTGTTTCAGCGATATCGCCTTCGTCACCTTCATATTGCGTATGCTCAGTTCTTGCATCGTATCCAAGTTCCCTGAGGTATTTTGAAAAAACATCCGAATAACCGTGTGTACAGATTATCTTTTCTGCACCAGTCGCTTTAATACTGTCTAATAATCCGTACCAATCGCAATGATCGCTTAATACAAATCCCTTGTCAATTGCACGACGTCGTCTCGCACCCCGGAAAGCCATCCATCCGCTTGCCGAACCAGTTACGAACGGCGTCATTTTTCGGATCCAGGTGCTTCCGTGTGCGCTTGGTGGCGCAAGGACGATGTTTCCTAATAAATCTTCTTTTTTGGTTTCCCGGGTAATTAAAGTTGTTGGCGGAAAATCGACCATCGGACGTAGGACATTCGTCATATTTTCGACTGAGCCGTGCGTATAGATTTTTCCGATATCAGTGTCGAGATATTTGAGCAATCGCTGTGCTTTTCCGAGCGTATATCCGAATAAAACAGAAGTTTTACCATCTGCCCGGTTTTCAGCCCACCAGTTATTAACGCTCGTCATGACTTCGCTTTGCGGAAGCCAGTTGAACGCCGGAAGCCCAAACGTACATTCGGTAATAAACGTATCGCATTTCACTACTTCATATGGCACTGAAATGCCGTCATCTTCAGTTTTATAATCGCCAGTAAAAACCCATATCTCTCCTTTATATTCGACCCTAATTTGAGCACTTCCAATAATATGTCCTGCAGGATGCAATGAGAATTTCACTCCGTTTATTGTAAAGGTTTCATTCCAGTCTTTGCCGGTCACATTTATTTGTCCGAGGCGATGTCTAATAATTGGAACATTCGTATGATGTGTAATGTAATTCTTGTGTCCCCATCGGGAATGGTCAGCATGGCCGTGCGTAATAATTGCATTGGTAACAGGCCGCCACGGATCAAGGTAAACATCCGCCTGAAGGCAGTAAATTCCTTTATCGTTGAATGCTAGAAGCGGTGCTTTCATAACCATAGATTTTCATAAAGTTACGAAGCACTGAAACTTACAACGCTACACTTTCTTATAACTTTAACTATTGTTTTATTTGGGTTTCCTCGCAGTTTTCTCCGAGCTTTCTTTCACGAAAATCAATTTTCGTAACACAATTTAGACTGTTCTGAAACAAAACTGGGAGGAAACTGGGAGAAACCCTTTATAAAATTCACTTTTTGCAGGATGCCGAAAATTAGTTGTCTTTGTTATGGATTTTGTATCTTTGCGACACTATTTTTGATAATTCTTAAAAAAACATATTTATGCTTAAAGGATTTTTTCACGTACCAAAAGCCGTTAACGAACCTGTTAAAAGTTACAAACCCGGAAGTCCGGAAAAAGAAGCTGTTTTAGCCGCTTATTCTAAAATGTGGAATTCACAAATCGATGTGCCGTTGTATATCGGAAGTGAGGAAATACGCACCGGAAACACCAAGACGATGTCGGCACCACACGATCATAAACACGTGGTCGGAACCTATCATTTAGCCGAGAAAAAACATGTAGAACAGGCTATTCAGAACGCTTTGGATTCGAAAGAAGCATGGGCAAATTTAGCATGGGAACAAAGAGCTGCTATCTTTTTAAAAGCTGCCGAGCTGATTGCAGGACCTTATCGCGCAAAGATAAATGCTGCAACGATGATCGCTCAATCTAAAAATATTTTCCAGGCCGAGATTGATGCTTCCTGTGAATTAATTGATTTCTTACGTTTCAACGTAGAATTCATGACACAGATTTATAACGATCAGCCAAAATCGACTTCGGATATGTGGAATCGTTTGGAATACCGTCCGTTAGAAGGATTTGTATATGCGATTACGCCGTTCAACTTTACTGCAATTGCCGCAAATCTTCCAGCGAGTGCTGCGATGATGGGAAATGTTGTCGTTTGGAAGCCAAGCGACAGTCAGGTATTTTCTGCTAAAGTAATTCTTGACGTATTTAAAGAAGCAGGTGTTCCGGATGGCGTAATTAACGTTGTTTTTGGAGATGCAGCGATGATCAGTAATACGATTTTCGAACATGCTGATTTTGCAGGGATACACTTTACAGGATCGACACATGTTTTCAAAGATATCTGGGCGACTATTGGAAACAACATCCACAAATACAAAACCTATCCAAGAATTGTTGGTGAAACCGGAGGAAAAGATTTTATTGTAGCTCATCCATCAGCTAATGTTAAGCAAGTTGTAACCGGAATTGCTCGTGGCGCATTTGAATTCCAGGGACAAAAATGCTCTGCGGCTTCACGTGCTTATATTCCGAAAAGCCTTTGGCCGGAAGTAAAAGAGCAATTGATTACAGATGTAAAATCCATGAAAATTGGATCACCGGAAGATTTCGGAAATTTCATTACTGCTGTAATTCATGAAGGTTCGTTCGATAAATTGGCAAGTTATATTGACCAGGCGAAAAAAGATAAAGATGCTGAAATTATCATCGGTGGAAATTATGACAAATCTGTCGGTTATTTTATCGAGCCAACAGTTATCGTAACGACGAATCCGCATTATTCGACTATGGAAACAGAATTGTTCGGCCCTGTAATGACGATTTATGTTTATGACGATAATAAATGGGCAGAAACATTAAAATTAGTTGACGAAACTTCTCCTTATGCTTTGACCGGCGCGATTTTTAGTCAGGATCGTTATGCAATTGCAGAAGCTACCGAAGCATTGAAAAACGCTGCAGGAAACTTCTACATCAATGATAAACCAACCGGAGCCGTTGTTGGAATGCAGCCATTTGGAGGAGCAAGAGCATCTGGAACAAATGACAAAGCAGGTTCTGCATTGAATTTATTGCGTTGGGCTTCGCCAAGAACTATCAAAGAAACTTTTGTTACTCCTGAGGATTACAGATATCCGTTTTTGGGAGAATAACCATTATTGAAAATACTGATTTAATTTAAAGTCCGCATAAGTTATATGCGGACTTTTATTTTATGCCCAGTTTTCAACTGTAGTGTGTAAAAAACCTAGTGTCAATAAATAATATTTAAGATTTTTTCCGGATTTGCCGTAATTGATCGGTGCTATTCTTCATTAGGGACGTATTATCCCCTTCCCTGAAGGCAAAATACGATTTTTACAATAATTACAGTAAGGGAAAACCACATATTTACGATGCAGTTAATTAGAACATTTTAAATTGAATTCACAGCTTAAAAACTTACGACTTGAACTTCAACGGCAAATGCACCACTTTCTTGGTTTCAAAGAATTCATCTGAAAAGAAATCTGATATATTATATTCGGTTGCTTTAGGAAAATCTTTTAATTCCTCTGACAAATCGCCGCCTTTTAGGTAAAGGATCCCGTTCTTGAGTTCGTGCTTGTTCTTTTTCTTGATTTTATCTTTTATCCATGAAACAAAATCGGGCATGTTTGTAACAGCACGGCTTACGATAAAATCAAAATCTCCTTTTACGAGTTCAGCACGCAATTGCTCGGCTTTTACGTTTTTTAGTTCCAATGCTTCGGCGACAGCTTTTACGACATTTATTTTTTTCAGGATTACGTCAATCAGATAAAAGCGCGTTTCCGGAAAAAGTATTGCCAACGGAATTCCGGGAAATCCACCGCCGGTTCCGACATCTAAAACATACGTTCCGGGCTCAAACTTTTGGATTTTTGCAATTGCAAGCGAATGCAAAACGTGCTTAGTATAAAGCTGATCGATATCTTTTCGGGAAATCACATTAATTTTCGCATTCCAGTCTTGATATAGGGCTTCAAGTTTTTGGAACTGTTTTTGCTGTTCGTCAGTCAGATTCGGGAAATGATTAAGAATTTCTTCCATTTGAATTTTATTTGCTTCGTTCGATGGGTTTATGCCCTGGGCGACAAAAGTAATCATTTCACAATGAAATTTTTAATGCTTTTCTCCGTTTAACTTCTTAATAATATTTACCTTTGGAAACAATTTTTTATACTAAAAATTAATATGAATACCACAATGCCCACGTTCTCTAAGCAGGATAACCTGAAATTTTTCAGGACTCTGAATTCCCGCGTTAATAATTATTTCAAAGAAAATAACATTCAAAAAACCGGAAACTGGAAATTACACCTTAAAGCAGTCGTAATGTTTATCATTTTTCTGACGCCTTATTTCCTGATCCTTACACTTAATATGCCTTTTTGGGTAATGCTTCTTTTATCGATTGTGATTGGTGTTGGAATGGCCGGCGTTGGAATGAATGTGATGCATGACGGAAATCACGGCTCGTACTCGAACAAATCATGGATCAATAAATTCATGGGTTCGACAATTTATGTTTTAGCCGGAAACGTTTATAACTGGCAGGTTCAGCATAACGTTTTGCACCATACGTATACGAACATTCACGGGCATGATGAAGATTTGGACGCCGGAAGAATCATCCGATTTACAAAAGAAGCACAGTGGTACCGTTTTCATAAATTCCAGCATTATTATTCTGTTTTCCTTTATGGATTACTGACTTTTAACTGGGCAATTACGACCGATTTCAAGCAAATGCGCAGTTACCTTAAAAGAAAATTATCCTATGGCGAAGCAAAAAGCCCGAAAATTCTCTGGACAACTTTAATCATCACAAAATTACTTTACATTTCGATATGGATTGTTCTTCCGATGGTAATTGGAATCACATGGTGGAAAGTATTAATAGGTTTTTTCATAATGCATTACACCGCCGGATTAATCTTAAGTATCGTATTTCAATTGGCCCACGTAGTTGACGAAACTACAAATCCGATCCCGAATGAAGTTGGCGAAATCGAAAACACATGGGCAATTCACCAATTATATACAACTGCTAATTTCGCTCCGAAAAACCCTATCGTAAACTGGTTTACAGGTGGATTGAATCATCAAATTGAGCACCATATTTTTCCAAATATCAGCCATGTACACTACGGAAAAATCGCTGAAATCGTAAAAGAAACCGCAAAAGAATGCAATCTTCCCTATCATGAATTCAAAACCATGCGCGGAGCTGTAATTGCGCATTTCAAGCATTTGCGTGATTTGGGAATGAAACCGGCATTGACCGCTTAGAACAAAACCTAACTACAACACATAATGGATCATTTATTATCGGACAGGATCAACAACCTGTCGACGTCGCAGACACTTGCAATGGCAGCACTTGCCAGAGAATTAAAATCACAAGGAAAAGATATTATCAGCCTTAGCTTGGGTGAACCTGATTTTAACACCCCTGATTTCATAAAAGAAGCTGCTAAAAAAGCAATTGACGAAAATTACAGCACTTATACCCCGGTTGACGGTTATGCTGAATTGAAGGACGCAATCTGCCGAAAATTCAAACGTGATAATAATCTTGATTACAAACCTGCAAATATTGTTGTATCTACAGGTGCAAAACAATCTTTATACAACATTGCTCAGGTAATGCTAAATGACGGTGACGAAGTAATCCTTCCGGCACCATACTGGGTTTCCTATTTTGAAATCATTAAAATGTCGGGCGGAATTCCGGTTGAAGTTCCAACTTCTGTGGAAACAGATTTTAAAATCACGCCTGAGCAATTAGAAAAAGCGATTACTCCAAAAACCAAAATGATTTGGTACAGTTCACCTTGTAATCCAAGCGGTTCTGTTTATAGCAGTGAAGAATTGACTGCATTGGCCAAAGTTTTGGAAAACCATCCAAATATTTTTGTTGTTGCTGATGAAATCTATGAGCACATTAATTTCTCGGGAACTTTTTGCAGCATTGCATCCATTCCGGGAATGTTTGAAAAAACGATTACAGTAAACGGCGTTGCAAAAGCGTTCGCAATGACCGGATGGAGAATCGGATATATCGGCGGGCCGGAATTCATCGCGAAAGCCTGTACGAAAATGCAGGGACAAGTTACCAGCGGTGCGAATTCTATTGCGCAACGAGCTACGATTGCCGCGGTTGACGCTGATCCGAAAGTGTTAAATCACATGGTTGAAGCATTTCATAAAAGACGTGATTTGGTAGTTGGATTGGTAAAAGAGATTCCAGGTTTTAAACTAAATATTCCTGAAGGCGCATTTTATGTTTTCCCGGATGTTTCTCACTATTTCGGAAAAACCATAAAAGGAAAAACCATCAATAATGCAGACGATTTTTCGATGTTCTTGTTATCAGAAGCAAATGTTGCAACTGTAACCGGAGATGCTTTCGGAAATCCAAACTGCATCCGTTTTTCATACGCGACCAGCGAAGAACTGCTAACCGAAGCAATGAAAAGAATCAAAGAAGCTTTAGCTTAGAACATAAACGCCCCGGAAATTCTGGGGCTTTTTTTATTATACATCTGAACCATTAAGAATTAAGTTCAGCAATATTTAATTTCTCAACGGTTTACAAAAACATATTGAAATGTCAAAAATTTTACTTTTAGGCTCCGGTGAACTAGGAAAAGAATTTACCATTGCCGCACAACGCATCGGGCAAACGGTAATCGCTGTTGACAGTTATGAAAACGCGCCGGCAATGCAGGTGGCCCACTCTTTTGAAGTCATAAACATGCTCGATGGCGACGCGCTTGATGCACTCGTTGCAAAACAACAACCTGATTTTATCGTACCGGAAATCGAAGCCATCCGCACCGAACGTTTTTATGATTATGAAAAGAGCGGAATAACCGTGGTTCCATCTGCGAAAGCAGCAAATTTTACGATGAACCGAAAAGCGATTCGTGATTTAGCCGCTAAACAATTGGGGTTAAAAACCGCAAATTATCGATACGCTACAACCTCCGAAGAATTACAAAAAGCAGTCGCTGAAATCGGAATTCCGTGTGTCGTAAAACCTTTAATGTCTTCCTCCGGAAAAGGTCAATCTACTATCAAAACAGAATCAGATATTGAAAAAGCGTGGAATTATGCTGTTGAAGGTTCCCGCGGTGATGTGATTGAAGTTATTGTTGAAGCATTTGTAAAATTCAATTCGGAAATTACCTTACTGACGGTTTCACAAAATAACGGTCCAACATTATTTTGCTCACCAATCGGACATCGGCAGGAACGTGGCGATTATCAGGAAAGCTGGCAGCCGGCCAGAATTTCCGATAAAGATTTGTTTGAAGCCCAGGACATGGCCGAAAAAGTTACCGAAGCTTTGGGCGGAGCAGGATTATTTGGTGTCGAATTTTTCCTTGCAGATGATGGCGTTTATTTTTCAGAATTATCTCCGAGACCGCATGATACCGGAATGGTCACATTAGCGGGAACGCAGAATTTCAATGAATTTGAATTGCATTTGCGTGCGATTTTAAGCCTTCCGATCTTTGAAATTAAATTAGAAAAGGCCGGAGCAAGTGCGGTAATCTTAGCTTCTGAAAACTCTGAAAATCCTACATTCAGCGGAATAGAGAAAATTGCTGCTTTACCTAAAACCGATTTTCGTATATTTGGAAAACCAACATCACGCCCGTATCGCAGAATGGGAGTTGTACTTACAAGCGATTCTTTAGAGACAAATATTGAAGAAGTCGTTGAAAAAGCAATAACTGCGGCAAGTTTAGTAATCGTAAATTCTTAAATAATGAAAAAAATAATCACATTTGTATTCTTCGTAACGGCATTCACAATGAACGCACAGGATAAAGAAGCATTTAAAAATGAAACTGTAGAAGCTTCCTGTGGACAGTGCAACTTTGGCATTAAAGGAAAAGGCGGTTGCGATCTTGCGGTTCGTATCGACGGAAAATCATATTTCGTTGACGGCACAAAACTAGACAATCACGGTGATGCGCATGCAAAAGACGGATTTTGTTCTGTTGTAAGAAAAGCAGTGGTAAGCGGTGAAATCGTTGACAGCCGTTTTAAAGCAAGTGAGTTTAAATTGCTTCCGGTAGAGAAGAAAAAATAAAAATAAGCCTGTTCAAATGAACAGGCTTTTTAATTTTAAGGCGTTGCCGTTATATTTTTACATTAATTTCCTGATTACTCTCGCCGGATTCCCGACAGCCAACACATTATCCGGAATGTCTTTTGTAACAACCGAACCTGCGCCAATTGTAACACCGTTTCCAATAGTTACGCCGGGACAAATGACCGAGTTTCCTCCTATCCAGCAATCATTCCCAATAACCACTGGCTTTGAGCTTTCAATGGTTCGTCTTTCTATAGCATCAAGCGGATGCGTTGCTGTATAAACGTGAACACCAGGCCCGAAAAAAACATTATCGCCAATCCTAACTTTCATCGTATCCAAAACGACGCAATTAACATTAAAATATACGTTTTCCCCAGAATAGATATTGTATCCATAATCGCAATGAAATGGCGGTTCGATGTATAATTTCTTATTCGAATTCGGAAGAAGTTCACGAACGATATTGCGCGCATTTCCATTGACAACATATTCGGTTACATTGAGTCGGTGCAATAATTTTTTTGCCCGAAATCGTTCTGCCGAAAGTTCCTTATCATTTGCGAGGTACATTTCACCGGACAGCATTTTTTCCTTTTCGGTTTTCATATTGAGATCATCCATTTTGAATCATTAAAGAGGTTTTTTCGACCAGATTATTTCTTATTCTTAATGTTTGAATTTTCGAAAGTTGAAACGTCAATTACTTCTTCCTGATCGACATCGAAAGAAATACTAACGCTGTCGCCAACTACCGTAATTGGCAATTGTGGCGAAACCTGAGATGTTGCCACAAAAATCCTGCTATGGTCTTTTACAGTAAAATAGTAAAAACTGTTACCGTTTCGCACATCGCTCTCGATTCTGGAAACTACAGTTTTCAGCATTTTTTTGTTGGATGCGCTGTCAGGATTGATTTCATTTCCAGTCATATTATAAACACTTTTATAAGCAGAAAGCGTTTCGCGCATGCTGTTCCCAACGCCAACAATCGTATAATCATTTATGGAAACCATCGCATACATTTTCACAAGTCCGCCTTCATCTTTCAGCGTCATTACATACGTCGGAATATTATTGATGTTGTACGGAATCGGCAATGAAGCGCGATAACCTTTTTCCTGAACTTTTCCTTCAGCCGAACTTTGAGCGGCATATTCGGTTGCTCCGCTTTGTCCGTAAACAGTAGCTTCTTTGGTTCGTGTATCGACCAAAACAAATCCAACTGCAGATTCTTCTTTTCCAACAGAACTAATTCCGGTGTACCAATACGAACGGTTATTTTGTCCGTAAACCAATGTTAATCCTTCAGTAATCATTAACTTATCACGATTTGACCAGTTCCAGTATCCGTGAACATAATCGCCCCAATCGGCAAGTTGGTCTTCGATAAAACTGATTGGCTGAACGCGATCTACCCAAGCTGGAGTTTCTTCAATGCCGTATTGATTTATTTCGCCGGTTTCAGCATCAACAACTACGACTCCGGTTGCGTCATTTCCGGCAAAACCGATTCTCTTTTTATATGTTGTTACAACCCAATACGGACGTCCGTTATCATCAATTTCAAAATTAAAATCTTCTAATCCGACACTCATATATCCGTTAAAATACAAATGGCGCTCTATTCGGGAGCCAAAGAATGCTTCAGGCTGATACTTTATTTTTACAGGTTTTCCGTTTACATTCTCTACTAATTTAACATCGCGTTCGTTAGTAGCAGAAACCATTACGTAGCCCGGAGTTCCACCGGAATTGTTCATCCATTTAAAAAATCCCGTGTGCAACAATGGCGCAACCCAGTATAAATCGTGCTTGACCTTTTGAATTGTAAAATCACCAATTTCTACCTGACTTCCTAAAGCCGGCTGCGATCCTAGTATTTTTTCACCCAGAAGATGTGCCAACGGTTCGTCGACAACACGGATTTCGTCGATTGAAATTGGCGCGATATGGTTTGAAATCTTTTCACCTGTTTTTACATTTCCTATAAGCTCACGATAAGCTTCACTACGAAACATCGGAAGGCTCGTCAGCAAAGGCCCGGCGGTTAAATACACGAAAACAAGCACTGCCGGAATAAGAAGAAATTTGCTTGGGCGGTTCAGAATAACAACTTTTTTTCCATCCTGTGAAACCTGAAATTTCGTAAATACAAGCATTCCAACAAGAAATAACACTAATAGTAGAATTGGAAACTGGACAAATCCGAAGTTAATAACCGGAAGTCCGAAATAAAAGAAAATAAAAGCAATTAAGAACAATAGAAAAAATGGTATAATTCTTTTCATTAGAGTTGGTTTTAGATTACCCTTAATGATACGCAGAAAAAGTTCATTTGTTACACTTGAAAAAATTTATAGCTGTAGCCCTGGATTTTAATTTTAGAAATTATTGCATTTTCATTTATTAATCAGCAATAAAATCCAATTGTCGTAATTTTAGTGTTTAATTTCTAAGCATCCCCTATTTTTTTGAATGTTAAGTTTTTTTAAAGAAATTTTTAAGAGCCATTTTCTATTTTTGTTAAAAATTTGTCCGAATGAAGATATTGATTGTCGAAGATGAACCTAATCTTTTATCTGTGATCCGTAAAGGTTTCGTGGAAAAAGGCCATGATGCAAGCGGCGCGCTTGACGGAACGACAGCTTTGGCAATGATTGAAGAACATTCTTTTGATGCAATTATTCTGGATATTATGCTTCCCGATTTTAACGGACTTGAGATCTGCAGAAGATTGCGCGCGATGCAGAATTTTGTCCCGATTCTTTTATTAACAGCTTTGGGAAGTACTGAAAACATTGTAACCGGTTTAAATACAGGAGCTGATGATTACTTATCGAAACCTTTCCGTTTTGCAGAATTAGAAGCGCGTGTTAATGCTATGGTTCGCCGTTCGTCTCAAGAGCATAAAACTGCCGAAGTCATAACAATTGATGATTTGGAAGTAGATTTTCGGACAAAATCGGTAAAACGAGACGGAAATGCAATACAACTTACCGCTAAGGAATTTTTGCTGCTTGGCTATTTGGTAAAAAATTCAGGAACAATACTTTCCCGCGATTTAATTTTAGACAATGTTTGGGATATCAATTTCGATATGAATACAAATGTAGTCGATGTTTATATTAATTACCTTCGTAAGAAAATTGACAAACCCTACAGTGATAAACTGATCCACACTATAAAAGGATTGGGATACGTAATAAAACCAACCAATTAATGCCAATCAGGAAAAGAATTACGGTTACCTACACACTACTATCTGTATTGAGCACACTGTTGCTCTGTATTGTGGTGTTTTTTCTATTCAAAAAAAACAATCAATATTATTTCCTAAAAAGACTTCAGGACAGAGCAAAAATCGTATCATCGATACACGGGCAAAACGATCCTGAAAAAGCAAAATATTATACTGAATTAAAGAAAGACGGACTTGAAGAACTAATTGATGAAAATGATTTTGTACTTCGTGTTAACGGAAAAAACACTTTTGAGTATAACACTGAACTACAGCTTCCTACGGAATTTTATACTGAGATAATGTCGAAAAAATCGGCGTGGATTGAAGAGGACAATAAATATTATTACGGACAATTGTTTAATGAATCTAAATCAAATTATATCGTAATCATTACCGCAAAAGACCGTCGCGGAATGACTTCTACATTATATCTGATACAGGTTTTATTCCTCGCCGGAATTGCATTTATCATTCTAGCTTATTTTTTAGGACGCTTTTTAGCAAAAAGAGTTATCAATCCAGTAGCAAAAATCACAAATGAAGTAAAACGCATTAGTGCTTCTAATCTCCATAACCGTTTAAAAGAGCCTGAAAAAAATGATGAGCTTGCCGATTTAACGCGAACATTCAATGACATGCTCGACCGACTGGAAACTTCATTTGAGATTCAGGCAAACTTCATCAACAATGCATCACACGAATTAAAGACTCCGATTACGACGATAATTGCCGAAACCGAGATCATGCTTTTAAAGCGTAGAGAACCTGAAGAATATGTGGAAACACTTCTAAACATCCATAATCAGGCATCCAGACTTGGAAACCTTACAGAAAGCTTACTCAAATTAACACAAACCGGATATGACGGAAACAAACAGGTTCTTGATGTATCAAGACTTGACGAGCTTTTGATGGATGTGAAATCTGATATCGATAAGATTTATCCAGATAATAAAGTTAGTCTCCGTTTAGATGAACTTCCTGAAGATGATTCGTTATTGTTACTATCGTGCAACAAACCGCTTTTAGAATTGGCTCTGTCGAATATTATTTCCAATGGTGTAAAGTATTCTGATAACGGAATTGTATTCGTAACACTTACTGCCGATTCTACTCTTCTAAAAATAAAAATCACTGATATCGGAATTGGGATTCCATCAGAAGACATTCCGCATTTGTATGAACCTTTTTTCCGCGGAAAAGAAGCATCGCGCTATAACGGATACGGATTAGGCCTTCCATTAGCTATGAAAATAATCAGGATGCATAACGGGGAACTTCAAATCCAATCTGAACCAAATAAAGGCACTGTGGTTCAAATACACTTCCGTCGTTCCAACATTAAAATTTCTAATGTAAATTCTTAGGAAATTCTAATGTAGGCTTAATTTCGCTCTAATGTAACCTCCTTTATTTTGTATGTGTAATAAATACTTAAACACACATACCATGAAAAATATCCTTATTCCGACGATTTTGCATTCTGACACCGTAACAGCTATTAAGGCCGCTTTATCGCGTGCAAATGGCAACGAATGTACTATTACATTATTGCAATTACAAAATGTAGAGCAATCATTTTCTGCGGCAGCGATGTTGCGTAGCATGAAATCTGAACTAACAACATCACAGGCTAATGTACTCGAATTTTGCCGTTACCTTCTCGAGAAAGAGCCGAAATGCAAATTGAAAATGCAGACGCAATATTCGCTTTCTTCTTCATTATTAAACAATTTAATGGAAAGCCTGGACATCGAATTGGTGATTTTAAGCAATTCATTCAAAAACTCGCAACTAAGCATCAATAAATATTGCGTGAAATTATTGGCAAATTCAAAGCACAACATTCTTCACATTACCGACAATTCGGAAGAACCACAATTTAACAATGCACTTTATCTTGAGAAAGACCATTCAATGCTTCAGATTGAAGACATACAGCAATTGGTAAATGAAAAATTTTCATGCCGCATTGTAAGCCGTGCGAAAGTTTTTGAAGGACAGGATTCTCAGCAAATGATGCCCGAACTTTCTGAAACGATTTCCAGAAACAATATTGATCTTTTGATTGAAACACGAAAGCCTGAAAAAATAAAAATCGGAAAAAAAGAAAAACAAAAACTATACGAAACAACCGGATTACCACTTCTGTCTATTTACGAAAAAGTGATGTAATTCAATGAATATGAAATTTTAAACAAGTTGTTATGCTATTAAAAAAGAAAATTCCAATGACATATGTGCTCGGTAAAATCCGTGTCGAGCTATCCTTAGTACTATTATATGCAACCGCATTCTGGGTATTCCATTATTTTTATTCCGGAGTTCCCTTAAATATTCCAATTACGATTCCAGGAATCGTAGGAACAATTATTTCGTTATTACTTGCCTTTAAGTCGAATCAGGCTTACGATCGCTGGTGGGAAGCCAGAATCATTTGGGGTTCAATTGTAAACGAATCCCGCACTCTATTGCGCCAGGTAATTGCATTTTATAAAGATCCTGATTTTTCAGCCGAAGCAAATAATTTCAAAGAGCGATTTGCCCACAGACAAGCCGCATGGTGTTATAGCTTAAGCGAATCTTTACGCGGAAAAGATTCGATGAAATCAGCAAAATCTTTACTTGAGAAAGACGAATTACAGTTCGTAAAAAGACACGCACATGTTCCAAATGCTATTTTAATGCTTCATTCGAGAGCACTTACAAAAGCGATGGAAGATGGAAAAATAAACACATTCCAACAAGTTGAAATTGACAATACACTGACGCGATTATGCGACGCAATGGGAAAATGTGAACGAATCAAGAACACAATTTTCCCAACAACATACAGCATGTACATCCGATTTACGCTTTGTCTTTTCGTAATACTGTTACCATTCGGAATGGCAGAACATTTAGGATGGCTTTTAATTCCGGTTGTAACAACGATTGCCGCTGCATTTTTCCTTGTGGAAAAGATGGCAATTCATTTACAGGATCCGTTTGAAAACCGCCCAACAGACACGCCAATGACAGTAATCTCGAAAAATATTGAGAAAAATTTATTGCAAATGGTAAATGAATTCCGCGATGAGTATGAGCAGGAAATTCAGGATGAAAAACCTAAAGTACATCACATACAGCCTGTAAAAAACGCCTATTTTGTTCTTTGAGTTATTTTAGCAGTTGTAAAGTCCGGCATTGTCCGGACTTTTTGCATTATGGAAAAGTATCGAAATAAATCAAAAAAATGTACTTTTGCCATTCAAAACAAACTTTATGAAAGCATATATTTTTCCTGGACAAGGCGCCCAATTCACTGGAATGGGAAAAGATTTATACGAAAATTCAAATTTAGCAGCCGAATTGTTTGAAAAAGCAAACGGTATTTTAGGTTTTCGAATTACAGATATTATGTTCGAAGGAACTGCAGAACAATTAAAAGAAACTAAAGTAACACAGCCGGCAGTTTTCTTACACTCGGTGATTTTGGCGAAAACTTTAGGCGAAGATTTTAAGCCAGAAATGGTTGCCGGACATTCATTAGGCGAATTTTCCGCATTGGTTGCAAACGGAACTTTGTCTTTTGAGGACGGATTAAAATTAGTTTCTCAACGTGCATTGGCGATGCAGAAAGCCTGTGAAATCACACCTTCTACAATGGCGGCAGTTTTAGGATTGGATGATAAAATCGTGGAAGATGTTTGTGCATCGATTGACGGAGTTGTAGTCGCTGCAAATTATAATTGCCCGGGACAACTTGTAATTTCAGGTGAAACATCAGCAGTAGAAAGAGCGTGCGAAGCAATGAAGGCTGCAGGCGCAAAACGAGCCTTGATTTTACCTGTTGGCGGAGCTTTCCACTCACCAATGATGGAACCGGCAAGAGAAGAATTGGCAGCAGCAATTGAAGCAACGACATTTTCAACACCAATTTGCCCGGTTTATCAAAATGTAACGGCAAGTGCGGTTTCTGATCCAAACGAAATTAAAAAGAATCTTATTATCCAATTAACAGCACCTGTAAAATGGACGCAATCCGTTCAGCAAATGATAAAAGACGGCGCTACATTATTTACTGAGATTGGTCCAGGAAAAGTTTTAACCGGATTAGTCAGCAAGATTGATAAGGAAGCAGTAACTGCTAATTTTTAAGTTTTAGGTTTTAAAAAACAAATCCCCGCTAAATTAATAACGGGGATTTTTTATATAATCAAAATCTGATCAGCTTCGTATTTTTTGTTCCCATTTCCAAGCAGAATCTATTGCGTCTTTTAATGTAAAAACGGCTTTCCATCCTAAGACTTCATTTGCTTTTTGGGTATCGGCGAATGCTTCTATGACATCGCCTTCACGACGATCTACTAATTTGTACGGTAATTTTTGACCGCTAACCGTTTCAAATGCGGCGATTACTTCCAAAACAGAACTTCCTTTTCCTGTTCCTAAATTAAACGTTTCTACTTTTTCTGCATTGTTATTATTCAATAATCGTTGCAATGCTATTACATGTGCTTTTGCCAGATCTACAACGTGAATATAATCGCGAATACACGTTCCGTCGGGAGTTGGGTAATCTGATCCGTATACCGACAATTCTTTTCTAATACCAATTCCTGTTTGTGTAATGAACGGAACCAGATTTTGGGGAATTCCGAGTGGAAGTTCACCAATAGCAGCAGATTCATGCGCTCCAATTGGATTGAAATAACGCAGTAAAACAGATTTTATGCCACTTACTTTTGCAACATCAATGATAATTTCTTCACCTATCTGCTTTGTATTTCCATAAGGTGACATGGCTGGCTGTACAGATGCATTTTCGGTAATTGGCATTTTTTCTGCCTGACCATAAACCGTACAGGATGAACTGAAAATAAAGCTTGCTTCTGCCTTTTTATGCAATTCCTGCAGAATATATACCAGAGTGTTAATGTTGTTTTCATAATATAACAATGGATCTTCAACACTTTCGCCGACAGCTTTTGAAGCAGCAAAGTGAATCACTCCGACAACATCATCATATTTATTAAAGAATTTTTTTACGCTTTCTTTCTCACGTAAATCCAAATTCTCAAAAAGCGGCTTTTTACCTGTTATGGATGCTATACCTTGTAAAACATCTAGTGATGAATTAGAAAGATTATCGATAATTACAACGTCAAAACCTTTGTTTTGAAGTTCTACAACTGTATGAGAACCAATAAAACCAAGACCTCCGGTAACTAATATTTTCATTTTCTATTTAATTTTCTTTATCGGGACTAATTTGGAAATGTAATAAATCCTTGCCGTTTTTATCCCGATAATTATATTTTAGGGAAATATTGTTCTCTTTAAAATCCTTCATTTCCGGATTTGAGTTCAGATTTGTTTGTGATTTTTCAATTAAGAATTTTTTCGCGCCTTCAATATCGGTGCTGTCTCCTTGTACAACATTTACCAAAGTATAATGATATTGAAGCGTATCACCTGATGCTTTTACGTTATCCAGGCGGGTTTCATCATCAATCATCAAAGGTGTTTTCTTATTCATAATCTCAGCAAACTCTGTTAACTGCTCACTATGCGATTTAGAAAAAATCATTCTTGCTACAAAAAAAGCAACCACGAATGTTACTCCGAAAACAAGAAGCTGCGTAACCCATTTCTTTTTATCTTCCATATTAAATTATTTCAGGAATTCTAAAATACTATCCGTAATAAAAGAAATCTGTTCGTTGTCGAGTTCCGTATGCATCGGAAGCGAAAGCACTTCTTTAACCAACTGATTCGTTATCGGGAAATCTTCTTCTTTATATCTGGCATCAACATATGCTTTTTGTGAATGTAAGGCAATTGGGTAATAAATCGCGCATGGAATTCCTTTATCCAATAAATGCTGCATCAATCCATCACGGTCAGCATCGATAATCCGAAGCGTATATTGATGAAAAACATGGCTGTCAGCTTCGCCATAAATAAATGGAGTAATTATATTTTTATGGTTTGATAATGCCTCCGAATATTTTTTTGCCGCCGATTGACGTGCCGCATTATAAGTATCCAATTTAGGAAGTTTCGCATTCAAAACCGCAGCCTGAATACTATCCAATCTTGAATTCACGCCAACAACATCATGATGATAACGAACATACATTCCGTGATTTACAATTCCACGCAGCGTATGCGCCAAAGCATCATCATTTGTAAAAATCGCACCACCATCACCATAACAGCCTAAATTTTTCGACGGAAAAAATGACGTTGAAGCTACGTGTCCAATAACGCCTGCCTTCTTTTTTGATCCGTCTGAATATTTATAATTGGCTCCAATAGCCTGAGCATTATCTTCAATTACATATAAATTGTGTTCTTCTGCCAATTGCATAATCGCCTCCATATTCGCGGCCTGGCCAAAAAGATGAACCGGAACAATAGCTTTAGTTTTTGGCGTGATCGCTTTTTTAATCGCGTCAATTGAAATATTGAAAGTATCTACATCAACATCGACCAAAACCGGAGTCAGTTGCAAAAGTGCAATAACTTCAACCGTTGCGGCAAATGTAAAATCGGCTGTAATGACTTCATCGCCGGGTTTCAAATCCAATCCCATCATCGCAATTTGCAAAGCATCGGTTCCGTTTGCACACGGAATCACGTGTTTTACATCAAGATATTCTTCAAGACTTTTTTGGAACGAATGTACTTGCGGCCCATTGATATAAGTATTCGTATCTAGCACTTCCTGAATGGAAGCATTTACGGTTTCTTTGATTTCTTCGTATTGCCCTTTCAGGTCAACCATCTGGATTTTTTTCATTGAATGTGTATTAAAAACAGGCAAAAATAAGAATTTAATGACTGGCAACCAATGAAATTAATTTTATCTGATGTATTTTAGCGACACAAATTTTAGCGCATGCTTTTTATCTATAATCTTATTACGATTCTGGCTTCACAGCTCATAAAAGTGGCCGCCGCATTCAATCCGAAAATTAAGCTTTTTGTTGATGGACGCAAGAATGTTTTCAATACATTATTCCAGAAAATCGCGGCATCCGATAAAACGATCTGGTTCCACGCGGCATCATTGGGTGAATTTGAGCAAGGAATTCCAGTGATGGAAAAAATCAAGGAAAAATATCCCTCGCATAAAATTATCGTGACATTTTTTTCGCCATCCGGATATGAAGTCCGAAAAAACAACACCATCGCTGACGTTACCGTTTACTTACCGTTAGATACAAAAAGCAATGCTGAAAAATTCCTGAAACTTGCTCATCCGGAAATGGTGTTTTTCATCAAATATGAATATTGGCCAAATTACCTGAATGCACTTAAAAATCAAAAGATCCCGACATACCTTATTTCAGGAATATTTCGTGAAAAGCAGGTTTTCTTTAAATGGTACGGCGGATTTTACAGAAAAGCGCTAAAAGTATTTGACTACTTTTTCGTACAGAACGAAACCTCAAAAAAACTACTGCAGTCAATCGGTTTTAATAATGTAAAAGTTAGCGGCGACACACGTTTTGACCGGGTTGCAGCCATTTTGGAAAAAGACAATTCACTAGGTTTTATATCGGAATTTAAAAATAATTCGCTTACTGTTGTCATTGGAAGCTCATGGCCGAAAGACGAAAATCTCTTGGTAAATTATATTAACTCCTCCAATGATGTTAAGTTCATTATTGCACCACATAACATTAAACCGGATCAAATTCTGCAATTAAAAAATTCAATTACTAAAAAAACGGTTTTATTTACCGGAAAAGAGAATAAAAATCTTGCGGATTTTGACGTATTTATAATCGATACAATCGGAATCCTGACCAAAATCTACAGTTATGCCGACATTGCTTATGTTGGCGGCGGATTTGGAAATCCCGGCGTTCACAATCTTTTAGAACCGGCGACTTTTGGCGTTTCGATTATTATTGGCCCGAATTACAGCCATTTTCCAGAAGCGACAGCATTGGTTCAAATGGAAGGCTGCATTTCAATTTCAAATCAGGAACAACTAAATTCAGCTTTTGAAAACCTACTTCGAAATGAAGACATCCGCTCAGAAAAAGGACATATTTGCAATACTTTTGTTCAGATGAATAAAAACGCAACTGCAATAATCCTAAACCATATTGTTGATGATAACGTTTAAATCGATAGCAACTTCCGACATCGACACTATCGTTTCACTGATGCAGGAATTTTATGCGATTGACAATTATCCTATAGCTATTGAAACCTCTAAAGAATTATTTTCGGAATTCATTTCTGATGAAAAACTCGGAAAAGCATGGCTTATTCTATCCGACAATCATATCGTTGGCTATGCAATTCTAACAATCATTTTTAGTTTTGAATATGGCGGTCGAATTGCTTTTATCGACGAATTATACATTAAGGAAACTGCACGCGAAAAAGGAATCGGCAAGTCGGCGATAGGATTCTTAAAATCCGAAGCTGCTAAATTATCGTTAAAACTGCTCTATCTTGAAGTAGAACATCACAATTCAAATGCTCAGAAATTGTATATTGCGGCCGGTTTTTCGCTTCATAACAGAAATTTGATGCGATTAAAAATCCAGAAATAATTACATCTAAATCATACTACCATGAAATTTTTAAGACTATTCCTCTTATTATTTGTTATTCAAACGCAGGCACAGCAAGGCGGAATGTGGATTCCTTCACTTTTAAAAGGAATGAATGAAAAAGAAATGAAAAGCCTTGGAATGAAAATGTCGGCGTCTGATATTTATGACGTGAATAAGTCGAGTTTAAAAGATGCTGTTCCGCATTTTAATGGTGGTTGTACTTCAGAAGTAATTTCACCAAAAGGCTTGTTACTAACAAATCATCACTGCGGTTTTAGCCAGATCCAGTCGCACTCAACAGTTGACCACGATTATATCACCGATGGTTTTTGGGCTTATAAAATGGAAGACGAATTACCAAATAAAGATTTGGTAGTTACTTTTATCGTGAAAATCGAAGACGTAACCAAACAAGTTTTAGAAGGAACGGAAACGCTCTCTGAAGCGGAAAAGCAAAAGAAAATACGCAATAATTCTACAGCATTAATAGCTTCATTTTCAAAAGAAAGTTTTCAGGACAACGTTATTAAAAACTTTTACGAAGGCAATCAATATTTGCTTTTTGTAACCGAAACATTTAGAGATATTAGATTAGTTGGAACTCCGCCATCATCAATTGGAAAGTTTGGTTCTGATACTGACAACTGGGTTTGGCCGCGTCATACGGGAGATTTTTCACTATTCAGGATTTATGCTGATAAAAACAATCGCCCGGCAACCTATTCAAAAGACAACGTTCCTTATACGCCAAAGCACTTTTTGCCTATTTCTTTGGATGGCGTTTCTGAAGATGATTTTACGTTAGTTTTTGGTTATCCGGGAAAAACAACAGAATATTTGCCGGCAATTGCCATCCAACAAATTGTTACTGAATTAAACCCTGCAAAAGTTGAGATTCGTGATCGGGCGTTGAAAGTTACAGATGGTTTTATGCGTAAAGACAATGCTATCAAAATTCAATATGCCTCAAAATATGCTTCTATCGCAAACTACTGGAAAAAATGGGCAGGCGAAACTCAGGGCTTAAAGAAATCTAATGCTGTTGCGAAGAAAAGAGCAATCGAAAAAGAATTCCAGGCAAAAATTATCAAAGCCGGAAAGCAATCTGAATACGGAAATATTCTTCCGGATTTTGAAAAAAATTACAATGAAATTGCGCCTTATGCATTAGCGCGCGAATATTTTAACGAAACTGTTTTACGGAATACCGAGTTACTGACCGTTGCTTATAAACTCTATCAGTTGGAGCAAATTTATACCAACAAAGGAGAACAAGCTTTTACCGACAGAAAAAATAATCTTGCAAATGGCTTGGGCGATTTTTACAAAGACTTTAATAAGAATGTAGATGAAAAAGTCTTTGAGCAATTGATCGATTTGTACATAACGAAATCTCCAAAACAATTTCTACCGTCTGAGTTAGCTGATATGGATGTAAAAAAATTCACTTCTGATATTTATAACCAATCCAAAATTACTAATTATATAGGATTGAAAGAATTACTGAGTGGCGATACAAAAACTGTTTTGGCAAATCTTAATAATGATAAGGGATTTCAATTCGTAAAGCAACTTGCTGATGCCTACATAAAAAACGTAGTTCCAAAATATGAAGAAATTAACTTAAATATCACTGCATTACAGCGCACCTATATTAAAGCACTGCTGGAGATTGACAAAAATCCAAGAATGTTTCCGGATGCAAACAGCACTTTAAGAGTAACTTATGGAAAAGTAAAAGGTTATCAGCCGAAAGACGCTACTTTTTATGACGATACAACCTATTTAGATGGCGTGCTTGAAAAATACATTCCGGGTGATTATGAATTTGATGTTCCGGCAAAATTGATAGAATTATACAATGCAAAAGATTACGGACAATATGGTGAAAAAGGAAAAATGCCGGTTTGTTTCATTGGAACCAATCATACAACAGGCGGAAATTCCGGAAGTCCTGCGTTAGACGCAAAAGGAAACCTGATCGGACTTAATTTTGACCGTGTTTGGGAAGGAACGATGAGTGATATTTATTATGATCCGGCCATTTGCAGGAACATAATGGTAGATATTAGATATGTTCTTTTTATCATCGATAAATATGCCGGTGCGAAAAATCTTATTAACGAATTAAAGTTAGTGCATCCAAAGAAGAAATAAAACGTTGAATTGCAAATAGTTGCATTATAAAAAATTTAATTTTAAAATAATTCTATTTTTTTAACACAAATTTAATTTTTGGCATAGTAATTGTAAAATGTTTCGGCGTTGCAAAGATTATTTTTTTTGAAAAAAAAATTGAAAAATAATTTTACATATTAAAAAATTTATATCTTTGCCTCGAATTAATAATTAACCTTTTATAATTAAGTAAGATGAAAAAAGTATTTTTAAGTTTAGCTGTTATCGCTACATTAACTGTAGTATCTTGTAAAGACAAAGCTGCTGAAGCTCCAGTAGAAACTACTGTTGAAGCAGAAGTTGTAGCTCCAGAAGTTACTGTTGACACAACTGTTGTTGTTGATACTACTGCTACTCCAGCTGAAGCTGCTCCAGCAAAATAATTTTTGCCAGCAAAAAAAATCAAAGCCTCGCAATGCGGGGCTTTTTTATGCGGTATACTTACATATCTTCAAAAATAATATTTCCAGAAAAATCTAAAATTTCTGATTTTGAAGCATATTTAGTAATTTCATCCATTCCTTTTTTTAAACGCAATTCTGTAGTATATTTTCTACTTGTTGCAAAATGGACTTCATCAAGAATTATCTTGAAAAAATATTTTCCGGTGGACGATTTGAATTTTGCAAACGCTGCCTTATCAATATTCGATTTAAATCTCTCTATATCATCTTTGCATTCAAATTTTAGCTCATAGCCAACACTGGTAAAAATAGTTTTCCCTTTTCGTGATGAAAACACAAATTTATATTCATCATTAAATCTTTTACTAATTACAAAAGCACCCATAGATTATTATTCAAGAAAAACTTCTTCTTTTGAAGACGCTTTGGAAATGTCATAAAATTACAAACGTATAAAATAAAAAAACCCTTACTTTCATAAGGGTTTTTTGTACTCAGAGCGGGACTTGAACCCGCACGAACATTGCTGTTCACTGGATTTTAAGTCCAGCGTGTCTACCAATTTCACCATCCGAGCAGAATGGAGCGAAAAACGGGGCTCGAACCCGCGACCTCGACCTTGGCAAGGTCGCGCTCTACCAACTGAGCTATTTTCGCATTATCTAAAGAACTGCAATATTGGTCGGTATTGCGGAGGCAAATTTAATACATTAATTTGATTACACAAGGCTTTTCTTTAAAAAAATAACTCCTTAAATATAACCAACTGATAACCTAAACTTTAATTGAAAATTATTTTTTTATCAGCATTCGCTTTATTTCATTAAGTTTCATTAAAGCTTCTACCGGCGTAAGCGTATTGATGTCTAAATTCAGTATTTCATCTTTGATTTCTTCCAAAAGTGGATCGTCGAGATTAAAAATGCTTAACTGCATTTCGTCTTTCATCGATTTAATTCCGTTTAGCGCTTCACCAGAATGATCTTTTTCGAGTTTCTTAAGCATTTTTTGCGCTTTTAGAATTACAGTTTGTGGCATTCCGGCCATTTTTGCAACATGAATCCCAAAACTGTGCGCACTTCCGCCTTTAACCAACTTTCGGATAAAAAGCACGTTATCTTTCAATTCTTTGACTGAAACATTATAATTCTGGATTCGCGGCAATAACTCATTCATCTCATTGAGTTCGTGATAATGCGTAGCGAAAAGCGTTTTTGGTTTTGACGGATGTTCGTGAAGGAATTCTGCAATGGCCCAGGCAATTGAAATCCCGTCATACGTTGATGTTCCGCGCCCAATTTCATCCAGCAGCACCAAACTTCTGTCGGAAATATTATTAAGGATCGATGCCGTTTCATTCATTTCTACCATAAAAGTAGATTCGCCCATCGAAATGTTATCACTTGCTCCTACTCTTGTAAAAATTTTATCTACAATTCCCATTCTCGCACTTTCAGCCGGAACAAAGCTTCCCATTTGAGCCAACAAAACGATGAGCGCAGTTTGTCTTAAAATTGCAGATTTACCAGACATATTCGGACCTGTAATCATAATTAACTGCTGTGTTTCGCGATCCAAAAAAACATCATTAGCAATATATGGCGTTCCGACAGGCAATTGTTTTTCTATAACCGGATGGCGACCGTTTTTAATATCGAGCTCGAAAGTTTCATCGAGTTCCGGGCAAACATATTTATTTTCGATTGCAAGCTGCGTAAACGATGTGAGACAATCTAATTGCGCAACAAGATTAGCGTTTAGCTGAACCGGCTTGATGTAGGTTGCAATCCAATTGACCAATTGTTCAAATAAATCGACTTCAAGCTTGTGGATTTTTTCTTCAGCACCGAGGATTTTGGTTTCATATTCCTTTAATTCTTCGGTAATGTATCGTTCTGCATTTACGAGTGTTTGCTTACGAATCCATTCGGTTGGGACTTTATCTTTATGGGAATTTCGGACTTCAATATAATATCCGAAAACATTATTAAAAGAAATTTTGAGCGACGAAATTCCGGTAGCTTCCGATTCCCTTTTTTCAATTCCCTCAAGAAATTCTTTTCCCGAAGTTGAAATTGCACGCAGCTCATCTAATTCTTCATTTACGCCTTTAGCAATCGCATTTCCTTTCGCAATAGCGACCGGCGCGTCCTGATTTAGGATCGTCTTGATTTTTTCACGCAATAAGTCACAGCTATGTAAACTATCTCCAATAATTTTTACGGCTTCATTTTTACTTTCGAGCGCAAGATTTTTTATTGGAATAATTGCGTCTAGCGATTCCTTTAAGTACACCACTTCACGAGGCGAAACTTTTCCGGCTGCGATTTTTGAAATCAATCGTTCCAGATCGGAAATCTGCTTGATCTGATATTGAATGCTTTTTAAAACGTCCTGATTTTCTTTCAAATATGAAACGACTTCATGGCGATTCCTGATTTTAGCCGCGTCTTTCAAGGGTAATGCCAGCCAGCGCTTTAGCAATCTTCCGCCCATTGGCGATAACGTTCTGTCGATTACGTCTAAAAGCGTAACTGCATTTGGATTGTAACTATGGTATAATTCTAAGTTTCTTATCGTAAAACGATCCATCCATACATAAGCATCTTCTGCAATTCGCTGTATTGACGTTATGTGTTGTACTTTATTATGCTGTGTTTCAGATAAATAATACAGAATTGCACCGGAAGCGATTATTCCTTCGGGCAATTCTTCAATCCCGAAGCCTTTTAGAGAAATCGTCTGGAAGTGATTTGTCAATGTTTCGAAAGCGTAATCTTCTTTGTAAACCCAATCTTCGAGATAAAAACTATGGTAATCTTCGCCGAAAGCATCTCGGAAATCAGTTTTATTGTTTTTCGGGATTAAAACTTCACTCGGATTAAAATTCTGCAATAATTTATCGATGTATTCTTCATTTCCCTGCGCTGTTAAAAATTCGCCTGTAGAAACATCAAGAAAAGCAATCCCGAGATTCTTCTTACCAAAATAAATGGAAGCCAGAAAGTTATTTGATTTGGATTGTAAAACCTCGTCATTCATTGAAACTCCTGGAGTAACCAATTCTGTCACACCGCGCTTAACAATAGTTTTGGTCATTTTAGGATCTTCGAGCTGATCGCAAATGGCGACGCGAAGTCCTGCTTTTACCAGTTTTGGCAAATACGTATTTAACGAATGATGCGGAAAACCCGCTAATGCAGTTTCGGTTTCAGATCCGGCGCCACGTTTTGTGAGTACGATTCCAAGTATTTTTGAAGCACGAATTGCATCTTCGCCGAAAGTTTCATAAAAATCTCCAACCCTGAACAACAGGCAAGCATCAGGATATTTCCTTTTGATTTCGTTGTATTGTTTCATTAAGGGCGTTTCTTTTACTTCTTTTTCTTTAGCAGCCAATGTCGAATTATTTAAAAAATTAAGGTTGAAATTGTTGCAGCGAATTTAATTATTTTATGGCGGATTTCCCATTGCAGAAAATTTAAAATTATTTTATGATAAAAACGAAACTAAGTAATGATTTTATTTATAAATTTGTTTTTCTAAAATTTAATTTTTATATAGAAATGAAAAGAAATTTAATATTATTTTCAGCAGTAGCATTGTTCACAATGAACAGTACTTTCGCACAGGAATCTTCAAAAAAAGTTGTAAAAGCTAAGGCTGTAACTAAAACTGAAGCTACTAAAGCGGTTGCTCCTAGTGCTGTAGATGGTCCGAACATTATTTTTGAAACTGAAACTATTGATTACGGAACTATTGAGCACAATGCTGACGGGAAACGTGAATTCGTTTTTACAAACAATGGAACTAAGCCTTTAATTATTACTAATGCTCAAGGATCTTGCGGATGTACAGTTCCGACTTGGCCTAAAGAACCGATTGCTCCAGGAGCGAAAGGTGTTATTGGAGTGAAATATGCCACTGACAGAGTTGGTCCTTTCACTAAAAACGTAACACTTACTACGAATGCTGCTGAGCCTTCTAAACTTTTGACAATTAAAGGAACTGTTTTAGCAGATCCAACTCCAAAAGAGGCTCCTCAAAAAAGCTAGTTTTTTTTGAGATAAAAAATGAAAAGCTTCCCCTTGATTGAGGAAGCTTTTTTTATAATATATATTTGATCATTATGCGAAAGCTTGAAAACAACGAACTTCAGAGGAAAACAATTTCTGATTTTAGAGAGGCTGAAAAAACTCCAATTATAATAATCCTTGACGATATAAGGAGTTTGCACAACATCGGTTCAGTATTCCGAACAGCCGACGCGTTTTTGATTGAGAAAATATATTTATGCGGAATTACAGCTACTCCGCCAAATAAAGAAATTAATAAAACTGCACTTGGCGCAACAGAAACCGTTGCCTGGGAACACAATGAATCTGTTTTGGAGGTTATAACAAAACTAAAAGCTCAAAATACAAGCGTTTTTGCAATAGAACAAGTTGAAAATGCTGTTTTCCTTCAAGACTTCAAAGTTGGGGAAAATCAAAAATATGCTTTGGTGTTTGGCAATGAAGTTTATGGAGTATCGCAACAAGCAATAGAATTGTGCGATGGAAGCATCGAAATTCCACAGTTAGGAACAAAACATTCCTTAAACATTTCGGTCAGTGCCGGAATAGTCGTGTGGGATTTATTCAAACAAATAAACAATTAAATTACGCTATGAATTTTTATAAAAAGACCAGCACACTTTTAATTTGTTTGAGTTTCCTGCTGATTTCTATGATGACGACCGCTTTCACATTTAGTAATGGTGTTAAATCTGCAGACACCATACGAAAGCCGTCCACTTTCAATAATGGAAAAATCAATACTGCAATGGTGATCGATCCTCCGGTTTTAACCGCGACTGGCGATCAGGTTTATTGTCCGGGAACATCGATAAAAATTGTTACAAACATGACAATAACATCGGATCCAACCGACAATTCTACTTCTGCGGTTTACATACAAATATCTTCCGGCTATGTTAATGGACAGGATATTTTAAGCCTCAGCGGAAGTCATCCAAACCTGACAACATCATGGGATGCTACGGCTGGAAAACTAACAATTTTCAGTCCGCTGTCAGCAACAGTCCTTTATAGCGATTTTGAAAATGCAATTGAGGATGTGATTTATTCCAGTAATGCTGTTTCGCCATCAGGAACAAAAATATTTTCGATTACAATTGGAAAAGCAAATTATTTACCTTCAACAGGACATTATTATGAATTTGTTCCTTCTCTTGGAATTACGTGGAACAACGCAAAGACTGCAGCTGCAGCAAGAAGTTACTTTGGTTTACAAGGCTATCTGGCAACAATTACTGCAGCAGATGAAGCAAAACTTTCCGGAGAACAAGCATCTGGCGCAGGCTGGATTGGCGGTAGCGACAATGATACAGAAGGTGTTTGGAAATGGATGACCGGACCCGAAGCCGGAACTATATTTTGGAATGGCAATCAAAGTGGTTCTACTCCAAATTATGCGTTTTGGAATAGTGGCGAACCAAATAATGCCGGGAATGAAAATTATGCCCACGTTACAGCTCCGGGAGTTGGAATTACCGGTTCGTGGAATGACTTGTCTAATGAAGGCAGTGCGAGCGGAGATTATCAGCCGAAAGGTTACATTGTAGAATATGGCGGAATGCCTGGAGATCCGGTTTTGAATATTTCAACCAGTACAAAAATCACGATACCGCAAATTACTTCATCAGTAGATGCATCAAGATGCGGAAACGGAACGGTAACACTTTCAGCTACAACAGACTCAGGGACAATAAAATGGTATGACGCTCCAAATACCGGAAATTTATTAGCCACAGGATCGACTTTTACTACTCCAAATCTTTCCGTAACAACAATTTTTTATGCTGATTCATTTGAAATTGGATGTGCAACTGCAACAAGAAAACCGGTCGTGGCGACAATAAATGATATTCCGGTTTTATCGGTTACAAATCCGGCTCCTTTTTGTGAAGGAAGTGTTTCAGTTTCTGCTTCAACAACAGCCGGACAAATCAGATGGTTTGCGAATGATTCTGATACAACGCCATTGGCAACTGGAAATACGTACACTATTTCAAATATTACCGAAACCACTACACTTTATGTGGATGCAATTAATAACGGATGTGTTTCAGGCGCAAAAATCCCTATGCTCGTAACAGTCAATCCAAAACCTGTAGTTAATGATGATACATTGTCCATTTGCGAAAATGGTACACTTATACTCGATGCCGGAATTACGAATGTTTTATACGAATGGAATCCAGGCGGTGCAACAACGAAACTACTGACTATTTCTGACCCAGGAACATTTTCGGTAAAAGTTACAACTCCGGAAGGCTGTTCCAGTGTAAAAACATTTACAATTATTGAAAAATTTGCGCCTGTTATAAGCGACATCAACATAAACGGAACTACAGTTACGATCAACACGACGCAAGCAGGAGATTTTGAATATTCAATTGACGGAAAAAACTACCAGGCTTCAAACGTTTTTACGGTTACTACTGGCGGAATAAATACGGCTTATGTTAGGGAAACAAATTTTTGCGGCCAGGACGAGAAAGATTTTATTGTAATTATTGTTCCGCTTTTCTTTACTCCGAACAATGACAGCTATAATGACACCTGGGTTGTTCCGGGAATGGCATTGTATCCAAAAGCGAAAATTTCTATTTTTGACCGTTATGGAAAATTGGTATTCGAACTCAACCGAAATAATTTATCGTGGAATGGAACACATAAAGGATATCCGTTGCCATCATCCGATTATTGGTTCGTAATGAAAATCGACGACACTTTTCCGGAAGTTAAAGGACACTTCAGTTTAATTCGGTAGTTAATCCGGGATTTTTGTTCTGATCTGATCTAAAATAAAAAGGTAATCGTTCTGGTTTTCCACAAAATCCCGATCAGAAACATCAATGATGAGCACGTTCAAATCAGTTTGTGATTTAATGTAGTCCAAATAGCCTTTGTTGATTTTATCCAAATATTCGGCTGGAATTTCTTGTTCGTAGCTTCTTCCGCGACGACGGATATTTGCTAAAAGCCGCTCTGTATTCTGATATAAATATACATATAAATCAGGCTTTGGCATTTCCTTGTAAATGATTTCGAACAGCTTTCGATACAAGCGATATTCATCATCCGTAAGGGTAACCTTAGCAAAAATCAAGGACTTGAAAATATGGTAATCGGCTACAATAAAATCTTTGAACAAGTCAAATTGCGCCAAATCATCTGATAATTGCTGATAGCGATCTGCTAAAAAAGACATTTCCAGCGGAAATGCATAACGGCTTTGATCATTGTAAAATTTTGGCAGGAACGGATTATCCGCAAAACGTTCTAAAACCGTTTTCGCATTAAAATCTTCGGCGATTTTTGTACATAATGTTGTTTTGCCCGCACCGATATTTCCTTCAATCGCAATGTAATTAAACTGATCCAGGCGAAAATCAGAAAGCGGAATTTTCAATTCAGAAACAACTTTGTACTGACTTTCATCTGTACAGTCGGAAAGCAATTCATTTATATTTTTCTTGAATATCGGATGGAAATAATCCGGCTTTACATCTTTCAACGGAAGCAATACAAAAAGCCGGTTTTGCATTTGCAAATGTGGAATTTCAAGATGTTCGCCACTGATTATTTCATCATTATAACTGATGATGTCGATGTCAATAATGCGTGCTTCATAACCTGATTCCGCACTTCGGATTCTGCCGAGTTCTTTTTCAATTCCAATAATCGAATTCAATAATTCCTGCGCCGTTTTATGCGTGTGGATTAGCACCGCACAATTATAAAACACATCACTTTCAAATCCCCAAGAAGGCGTTTCATAAAGATTGGAAACCCTGATTACGGTTCCGGTTTGCTGATGAAGTAACTTCACGCATTGCTCTATGTTTGCGAGCTTTTGCCCCTGATTACTTCCAATTGATAAAACGGCCTGATGTTGCATATTCATATTTTACAAATTAAGTAAAAGAAATTTAGAATAGAACTATCTTTGCAAACCCTGTTGATAATTTTATTTCGGCGATTTTTAACAAAAAACTGTAACAAAACTTCAGCAATACGGACTTATTCAAAAAAATATATACTATGAGATTTTTAGGAAATGTACTTGCCACAATAGTAGGTTTATTCGTTTTTTTAATGCTTTTTTTCTTCGGATTCATGTTTATCGGAATGATTTTCGGAGGTGATTCTGATAAAGTTTCTATAAAAGACAATTCTGTAATCGAATTTAATCTTGAGAACATCACAAATGATTATGCCGGAAAATATTCTGATCCGATGATGCTTTATTTTACTGAAGCAACAGTTGGTGTTTCCGATGTAATTAATGCGATAGAAGCTGCAAAAACCGACGATGATATCAAAGGAATTTCAATCATCAACAACACATCATCAATTGGAATCGCACAGGCAAAAGCACTTCGTGATGCTTTGGAAGATTTCAAAACATCAAAAAAATTCGTAGTTTCTTATGGCGATTCATACAGCCAGAAAGAATATTACTTAAATTCAATTGCTGATACAATTTACCTGAATCCGATTGGCGAAATGGATTTCAAAGGCCTTTCTTCCGAAGTGATGTTCTTTAAAGACCTTCAGGAAAAATCAGGAGTGAAAATGGAGGTTATCCGTCACGGAAAGTACAAAAGTGCAGTCGAGCCATTTTTAGATAACAAAATGAGTGATGCGAACCGTGAGCAGATTTCGTCACTTTTGAATTCAGTTTGGAATTCTTTCGCAACAGAAATTTCTAAAAGCCGTAATATTCCATTGGCACAATTAAACACAATAGCCGACGGACTTTTAGCCCGAACTCCGGAATTGGCAAAATCACACAAGCTGATTGACAAAATCGCTTATGAAGACGAATACCACAACGGAATCCGTAAAGCGCTAAAAGTAGAAAAAGACAAAAAATACAATACCATTTCTATTGAAGATTACGCTAAAAATGTAGCTACTTCTCCAAAAAGCGAAAGCTCGAAAGATAAAATCGCGATCATTTATGCGCAAGGCGAAATAAGAAGCGGCGAAGGCGATGTAAATTATATTGGCGAAGGCTCAATGAGACGTTCGCTTCAGGAAGCCAGAAAAGACAAGAATATTAAAGCAATTGTTTTAAGAATCGACAGCCCGGGCGGAAGCGCTCTGACTTCAGAATTAATCTGGCGTGAAATTGAACTTACTAAAAAAGTAAAACCAATCGTAGTTTCCATGGGGAACGTTGCGGCATCCGGCGGCTATTATATTGCCTGTAACGCGAATCAGATTTTTGCTGAAGAAAACACGATTACCGGCTCAATTGGAGTTTTCGGAATGTTGCCAAATTTTACCGAACTTTCCAACAGGATCGGAATTCACACCGAAAAAGTAAGCACCCATAAAAACGCCGGAGAATACAGCCCGTTTGTTCCTTTGGATCCTAATTTCCGCGCGGTAACTCAGGAAAGCGTTGAGCGAATTTATGCAACTTTTGTAAATCGCGTAGCAACCGGACGAAAAATGACATTTGAACAAGTTGACGCAATTGGCCAGGGACGCGTTTGGTCAGGTTCAGAAGCTTTAAAAATTGGCTTGGTCGATAAGATTGGCGGAATGGACGATGCTTTGAAAGCGGCAGCAAAATTTGCAAAAATCGAAAAATACAAAACAAAAAATTTCCCGGAATACGAGAAAGACTTTAAGGATGTTCTAGCCGGATTTGGCCTGGCAAAAACAAAAGAAAGCCTTATTAAAGAAGAAATCGGTGAGGAAAACTACCGCATTTTTGAAACTGTTAAAAAACTACAATCCCAAAAAGGAATGCAAGCCAGAATGTCGTATGAAATAACGATCAAATAACGCATCCAAATAATGTTATTTTTAAGCCAACTTATATATTTTTTTAGATAAGTTGGCTTTGTTTTTTTAAATTCGCTTTGTAACAAATTTCCTATTATCATGATCAAGAAGATTTTAAAAGTTATCGCAATATTCCTAATCCTGATTGTTGTGGCATTATTCGCCATTCCGTATTTCTTTCAGGATCAGATAAAAGCAAAAATCGCAGAAGCCATAAATGAAAAAGTCGATGCAAAAGTTTCGTTTGCTGATGCCGATCTGAGTTTATTCCGCAGTTTCCCAAAAGCAAATGTAACCGTTGAAAAACTATTGATTATCAACAAAGCGCCGTTTGAAGGCGACACATTGATTTCATTGGGCGAGCTCAATCTAGATATGTCAATCAAGGAATTGTTTAAAGGAAAAGACGAACCAATGAACATCGAATCTTTTTCAACCAAAAACGGATTAATTAACATCATTTTCAATAAAGACGGAATCGGGAATTTCGACATTGCACTCAAAGATGACAAAGAATCAAAAGACGATGGAAAAAGTGATCCTTTATCGCTGAAAATAAAAGCATATCAGGTTGAAAACCTGCGTTTTCGTTATATCGACGAAAAGTCGAAAATTAAAATGGTAATCGACAGTTTAAACCATTCGGGAACCGGAGATTTTGCTGCTTCAAAACTTGACCTTGATACAAAATCAACGGCAAAAGTTTCGCTTGACATGGACAAAGTCAATTACATGAAAAATGTATCGCTTTCACTTGACGCGGTTTTGGGAATCGATATGGAAAAAAGCATTTATTCGTTCAAAAACAACAAAGCATTAATCAATCAATTGCCATTGGAATTCGATGGATTTATCCAAATAGTAGAAGCCGGGCAACAGTATGACTTGAAATTCAAAACGCCAACTTCGAGTTTCCAGAACTTCCTTGGTTTGATTCCGTCTGCTTATTCCGGAAGCCTAAAAGATGTCAAGACTACCGGGGATTTTAGCATTGCTGGTTTTGCAAAAGGTCTTTATTCGGACACGACTGTTCCTAAATTCAACATTGAAATCGCTTCTAACAACGCCTCTTTTAAATATCCTGATTTGCCAAAATCTGTAGAAAACATTGTAATTGACACGAAAATCATCAATGAAACCGGAATCTTGAACGATACTTACGTAAATCTTGACAAATTATCTTTCAGGATCGACCAGGACGTTTTTGACGCAAAAGCAAACATTAAAAACATCACTGAAAATCCTTTGATTGATGCCGCTTTAAAAGGAACTGTAAATCTCGCAAACCTTTCAAAAGCATATCCGATAAAGTTAGATAAGCCGTTATCCGGAATTCTGAAAGCAGATGTTACTACGAATTTTGATATGAAATCGGTGGAAACAAGCCAATATCAAAACATTAAAAATGCAGGAACGATGAGTTTGGCGCAATTTAAATATGTCGATGAAAAAGGAAAAGCACTAAACATCAGTAAAGCAACCGTACAATTTAATCCAAGCCGAGTAAACTTGCAGGAATTTAGCGCGTCAACCGGAAAAACCGATTTAAATGTTACGGGAACTTTGGATAATTTCTACGGATTCATGTTCAAAAATCAAGAGCTTAAAGGAAATTTTAACCTCGATTCAAACCAGTTTGCCGTATCTGATTTTATGACAACCGAGGATCCGAATACTACGAAAACTACTGCAAAATCGGAAGAAGCAATCAAAATTCCGGCTTTCCTGAACTGTACATTAAATGCAAAGATAAATACGGTTTTATATGACAATCTCGTGTTGAAAAACGCAACAGGAAAAGTGATTATCAAAGATCAGAAAGTTAGCCTTGAAAATGTAAAAACTTCCATTTTTGGCGGAGCGATTGCAGTAAATGGCGATGTTTCTACAAAAGGAAAAATTCCTGTTTTTAACATGACATTGAATTTGAATCAGGTTGATATCCAGCAAACATTTACACAATTGGACATGATGAAAAGCATAGCGCCAATTGCCGGAGTGATTAACGGAAAACTGAATTCTACCGTGAAATTATCCGGAAACCTTGATGCAAAAGAAATGACGCCAGATTTGAAAACCCTTTCCGGCGATTTGTTCGGACAATTGCTTTCAACGACCGTTAATCCAAGTAATTCAGAACTTTTGAATACGCTCAGCAACAATATAAAGTTTATCGATCTTAAGAAATTAAATCTGAATGATTTGAAAGCTAATCTTACTTTTGAAAACGGAAAAGTGAACCTAAAACCGGTTGAGCTTAAATATCAAGACATTAAGGTAAATGTAGGCGGAACGCATGGTTTTGACCAATCGATGCTGTACAATGTCAAATTTGATGTTCCGGCGAAATATCTGGGAACAGAAGCTAATAATCTCATTTCGAAATTAACTCCGGCTGACGCAGCAAAATTGAATAATATTCCAATAAACGCAATAGTGACCGGAAGCTTCAAGAATCCAAAAATCACTACCGATATGAAGCAAGCCGTTACCAATCTTGCGACGCAATTGGTAAAACAACAGCAGGACAAATTGATAAACCAAGGCGCATCTGCACTGAATAATATCATAAGCGGCACAAAGAAAGATACTACAAAAACCACAAAACAGGATGTCAAATCGCAAGCTACAGACTTACTAAACGGTTTGTTCAACAAAAAGAAAAAGGCGGCAGAACCTAAGAAAGAATAAAGCGAAACTCCTGATAATTCAGGAGTTTTTTTTATAGATTTATTGCAACCTGATAACCCTCATAGGCGCGAATATTAAACACGGTTCCATCTTCAAAAATCAGGTATTGTCCTTTTATTCCGATGAGTTTTCCGCTAAAACTTGCGGTTTTATCAAGACTAAGGCTATTGATCTTTTTAGGATAATACAAAACCGGATATTCCATTTCATAAATATCATTTTTATCAAGATGAAAATATTCGCGAACTTCATCCGGAAGCAGGTTTTCGAGTTTTTGCCTGGCTTCGGATAAATCGAGATTTACAATGTCGTTTGTGAGCATTTTACGCCAATTGGTTTTATCGGCAAAGTTGTTCTTTAAAGCTACCTCGGCAATTCCGGCAAGATAACGATTCGGAACCTCAACAATTGAAATCGCTTTTTCCGCGCCCTGATCGATCCAACGTGTTGGCATTTGGGTTTTTCTGGTTACACCAACCTTAATCTCACTCGATAAAGCCAGATAAACAATATGCGGTTGCAATTGCACTTTCGATTCATAATCCAAATCGCGATCGGCAATTCCAAGATGCGCTGTACTTAACTCTGGCCGCATAATCCAATCACCGACAGCCGGACTTGAATAAAAGCAATCATAGCAGGAACCTTGTCGGAAAATCTTTTTCTTTTTGGAACAAATAAGACATTGATAGCCTCTGAAATTGATTTCGATATTCTTGTTCAAAACCTGATTCATATTGATAAAGCCGGATTCAAAAACAAGATAATACTGAATTGGTTTTCCAAATTCGGTTTCCATTTTCGAAAGAATACCTTCGTAAGTCATTTTAGTAGTTTTGAGATTACGGAATTTCGTCCAGAATCGTTTAAATATTGGTATTTTTTGTTATTTTTGATAACGACGTAAAGTTAGCATTTGTATGCCTAATTACAAACGTCTGCCCAAACCTAAATCAAACTTTCATGCCTTTACCGATAATCAATTCCGTTGCTTCCTGGATTTTAAAAAAGAGGGTTCACCAGATTGAATTGTTTTTGAAATACCCAAATGAGGTACAGGAAGAATTACTTTTAAATCTCGTTCGAAGCGCAGAAAGCACCATTATTGGTAAAAAATACGATTTCGATTCGATTAAATCCTACCAGACTTTTTCAGAACGAATTCCGGTTTCCACGTATGAAGACCTGGAACCGTTGATTGAGCAAACGCGAAGAGGCGAACAGAATGTATTTTGGAATACACCAATAAAATGGTTTGCTAAATCCAGCGGAACAACCAATGCCAAAAGCAAATTCATTCCGGTTAGTACCGAAGCTCTCGAAAATTGCCACTATAAAGCCGCGAAGGATTTGCTTTGCCTTTACTTAAACAATAATGAAGATTCGCAACTGTTTACCGGAAAAAGTCTTCGATTGGGCGGAAGCAAGCAATTGTATGCCGACAATAATACATTCTTTGGTGATTTATCTGCAATATTGATTGAAAATATGCCGATGTGGGCCGAATTCAGCAGTACGCCAAGCAATAAAGTTTCATTAATGAGCGATTGGGAAACCAAACTCGGCGCAATTGTAAATGAGACCCGTTTTGAAAATGTGACCAGTTTTGCCGGAGTTCCGTCATGGATGATGGTTTTACTGAACAAAGTTCTTGAAGAAACCGGTCGGGAAAATCTGTTGGAAGTTTGGCCAAATGCCGAAGTTTACTTTCACGGCGGCGTAAGTTTTGATCCGTATCGCGAGCAATATCGAAAGATTATACAAAAAAATGATTTTCAGTATTATGAAATCTACAATGCTTCAGAAGGATTTTTTGCTATTCAGGATTTGAACAATTCAAATGAGTTATTGCTGATGCTTGATTATGGAATTTTTTATGAATTCATTCCGATGGAAACCTACGGAACTCCGGAACAAAAAATCATTCGTTTAGCGGATGTCGAATTGCATAAAAACTACGCCATCATAATAACAACGAATTCAGGCTTGTGGCGTTACCAGATTGGAGATACGATCCGATTTACTTCATTAAATCCGTATAGAATTCGCGTTACAGGAAGAACAAAACACCATATTAATGTTTTTGGAGAAGAACTGATTATCGAGAATTCCGACAATGCGATTGCTACCGCTTGTAAGATTACGCAAACTGAAGTCGTGGATTATACCGTCGCGCCTGTTTTTATGCAAGGAAAAGAAAAGGGAGCGCATGAATGGGTAATTGAATTCAGGAAAGATCCGATTGATATTGCGCTTTTCAACAAAGTTCTGGATGAAACATTACAATCCTTAAATTCTGATTACGAAGCCAAGCGATACAATAATATGACACTGAATCCGCCTGTGATCAATGTCGCGCGAAGTAATTTATTTTATGACTGGCTAAAGCATCAGGATAAATTGGGTGGACAGCATAAAATTCCAAGATTGTCAAACCAAAGACATTATGTTGAGCAATTAAAGGAACTATAAGTGATTGAATTCCAATCATAATGGCATGGATTTTGTCTTACAAAGCAAAATTTATTACTATGAAAAAACTTCCAATTCTATTAATTTTACTATCTGGTATTTTTTTAACTTCTTGTGGAAGAAGCGGTTGGAGTTGCACAAAACGATATTGCAATACTCCGGAAAAAGCAGAAATCAAGAAAGAAACCAGGCTTCAAAATAAAAAAGTTACTGCATAATTATCCCGCTTCGGCGGGATTTTTTATTTATTGTTAGAAATCTTGTCATAAACTGTAACAATTTCAGTTTTTAAATGTCTAGTAAGCATCATCAATCAATCTGAAGCGTAATCAAAATATTGCGCAACAGAATAAATCAATCAAAATGAAATCAATCATCACGGCACTTATCGTGCTCATTGGGCAATCTATATTTGCTCAGGAAACTTCTACGTATTTAGAAATCAACAGCTCGTCAATTTCTGTATCTTGTGAAAATGATACAACCGAAAGGACAATTCTGATCGAGCATATTCAAAACGACATCAATACCAAAATCGGGCTATACCAAAGCAATGGTTGTAAATTTTCCTTGAATACATCTTTGGCATTAGGAAAATATTCCGTCACAATTTCAGGCTTGGGATTTCAGGAGCAAAAAACAGAATTCGATGTTACAGAGGCGAATCGCGACCGAATCATTCTTCCTACAATTACATTAAACGAAAAACTAACCGAACTCAGCGAAGTCACAATTTATGGAAATAAGCGCCAATACATTCAGATGGATTCGGATAAAACTACTGTCAGCGTAAAAGAAAACGCGATGCTAAATACAGGAAACAGTCTGGACGCGGTAAAAAAACTTCCTGGCGTGGTTGCTGCTCCTGCCGGCGGCGGATTAACATTAAACGGGAAAGGGGTTCGGATTTATATTGACGGCGCGCCAAGCTCTTTAAACGGTTCGGATCTTGAAAACTATCTGGCAACACTTCCTGCAAATGCCATTGAAAAAGTTGAATTGATCTATAATCCCGGCGCTGCCTTTGACGCAAATTCGAGTGGTTCTATAATCAACATTATTACGAGCAGCAAACGAATGAAAGGCATCAATGCCAGTTTTAACATGAATTATAATTTCAATAAATACCAGAAGCCAAGTCCGCAAATTTTATTGAATGGTAAAGAGAAAAACCTAAGCTGGCAGACAATGTTCGGCGTGAATTACATCGAAAATGAGAACCTGAATACTACCAAGCAGGAATTTACTTTTTTCAATCCAGCGCCAAATCTTGTGCAGCGCAATTTTGCGCTTAACACCTGGAGAAATGTATATTGGAGAACCGGAGCAAATTATAAATTGAATGAAAAATCCAATCTTTTGTTTAATTATAACATGAGTTTAAGCAATGATGTAATGCGAAACGAAGCAACGACAATTGGTAACGGAATTGACTTTGAAAACATCGGCCTTACAAAATCGAAAAACAACCACCGCGAGCTTAGCCTTCAGTTTAAAACCAAGCTGGATACTTTGGGAAGAACTCTTGATATTATTGGTTATTCTTCTTTTTTTGACCGAAATCCATATACCAAAGCCACTTCATTAGAGAACAATCAATACACTTATAACAATAGCGATCTTGACTTTGCGCTGGAGAATTATTATGTGAAATACGACTTTGGAATTCCGTTTAAACAATTGGATTTTTCGATAAATACCGGTGGAAAGTACAACATTAACAGGATTCGCAACCTTGGACGCTATAATTTTGAAAGCAATAGCGATGCCATTTTCAGTTCCGGACAATATGCCGATGTGATCGATTTTAATTATTCTGAAAACAATCTTGCGTTTTATGCCGAGGCGCGAAAGAAGATCAAAAAATTCAACATTACGGCTGGACTTCGATTTGAAGATTATAAGATTGAAAGACGCGCGACATCTGTAACGGATAAAATCGAATTTACGAATACAAACTTTTTTCCAAATCTTAGTGTGATGTATGAATTGAACAAGGAAATGAATATCAGTTCATCTTATAGCAAGAGAATTTCTCAGCCGGGTTATTTTACAATCGATCCAAATAATAGCTCTCTTTACAATAAATACAACACTTCACAAGGAAATGCAACGTTGCGTCCGGTATTTTTCAATAATTATGATTTAAAATTTTCGGCATTTAATTATGTGCAATTGGGAATGAATTATTCGAATTCAACAGACAACAACCAATTTATAATTGAAGCTGAAGACGGCGAATTAGTTAGTAACAGGACATTTGCATCATTTGACGAGATGAATGTTTTTAGCGCATATTTCAACTTTCCGATTCCGCTGGATTATTTCTTTAAAGGAAAAGAAGAATTCCTAAAACGCATGAATACGATTGATAAAATGAACTACATTTTCGTAAATTTAAATTACGTGAAAACCGTAACAGAAGGCTACGAATTGGGTTATCCAAACAAAGGAACTTTTAATTTTGGAGCGCAATCGCAGATTTTGCTTCCGTGGGGAATCACGAATAATATGTCGTATTTCTTTTTACCGAAAGGCGTTTGGGAAATATACCGAATTGACAAACCGATCCAGCAATTTGACATTTCGTTCAACAAGGATTTTATGAACAAAAGATTAAAACTGGGCGTCCACTGTTTTGATGTCTTTGACGTAAATGAAGTAAATGCTTATGTTACCGGTAAAAACCTGAACACGAACTTCTTTGAAAAATCAGACACCCGGACTTTCCGCATTTCGCTAACTTACAATTTTGGAAATCTAAAATTAGAGAAAGAAAATACTAATATCAATACGGACAAAGTAAATTCAGGTGGCGGAATGTTGAAGTAAAGCTTCCGCAAATAAAAAACCCCGTCTTGTTTAACGAGACGGGGTTTAGTTTTTTATTGAAAATTACGAAGCGATTTCCAATCTTTTCAATAAGTTTTTATTCAATGTTTCTTTTGCGTAATCTCTATCGATTTCTAAGATTTTCTCGTCGGAACTTGGTAAGTCATACATTGCGTCGGTTAGGATTGCTTCACATAAAGAACGTAATCCACGAGCACCAAGTTTATATTCCAGCGCTTTATCAACAATAAAATCAAGTGCTTCATTTGTAATGGTAAAATCTACTTCGTCCATTAGAAACAACTTTTTATATTGCTTTATCAGTGCATTTTTAGGTTCGGTTAAAATCGCTCTTAGCGTTTCACGATCCAACGGATCCATGTGAGTTAAAACCGGCAAACGCCCGATAATTTCCGGAATCAATCCAAAATCCTTAATATCTTTCGGAATAATATATTGCAGTAAATTGTCTTTGTCAATATTATCAGCATTTTTTGAAGTGCTGTAACCAACGGCCTGGCGATTTAATCTTTTAGAAATAATTCTCTCGATTCCGTCGAAAGCACCACCGGCAATAAACAAAATATTTTGCGTATTGACTTCAACAAATTTCTGATCAGGATGTTTTCTTCCTCCTTTTGGCGGAACATTTACGACGGTTCCTTCTAACAATTTCAACAATGCCTGCTGAACGCCTTCACCTGAAACATCACGTGTAATTGAAGGATTATCGCTTTTGCGCGCGATTTTATCAATTTCATCAATGAATACGATTCCGCGTTCTGCTTTTGTAACATCATAATCGGCTGCCTGCAATAAGCGCGTCAGGATGCTTTCAACGTCTTCACCAACATAACCAGCTTCAGTCAAGACGGTCGCGTCAACTATTGCCAACGGGACGTCGAGCATTTTTGCGATGGTTTTTGCAACCAGTGTTTTTCCGGTTCCGGTTTGCCCAACCATAATTATGTTGCTTTTTTCAATTTCAACATCATCGTCCAATTGCTGTTGCATTAAACGTTTGTAATGATTGTAAACTGCAACCGACATTACCTTTTTGGTTTGGTCCTGCCCGATCACATATTGATCAAGAAATGCGCGGATTTCCTTTGGTTTCTTTAATATAAGATCCCCAATAAGTTTTGCGCCGCCTGAAGATTTTAATTCTTCCAGTACGATTCCATGCGCCTGTTCGATACAACGATCACAAATGTGCGCGTTGATTCCGGCGATTAATAAATTAGTTTCTGGCTTTTTCCTTCCACAAAATGAACACTCTAATACTTCTTTTGCCATTTTTTATTTTCTTGTCGAACGACGAATGTCTAATGACAAACGAAACTTGTTCGCCGTTAGACATTCGACATTTGACGATTTATCCTCTTCTCAACACTTCATCAATCATACCGTATTCTTTAGCTTCATCAGCTTTCATCCAATAATCACGCTCGCTGTCTTTGTGAACGCGGTCATAGGATTGTCCTGAATGATTGGCGATAATATGATATAATTCTTCTTTTAGTTTCAACATTTCACGTAAGTTGATTTCCATATCGGTTGCAACACCTTGTGCTCCGCCTGACGGTTGGTGAATCATAACGCGTGAATGTGGCAATGCCGAACGTTTTCCGGCAGCTCCGGCACAAAGTAAAACGGCTCCCATTGAAGCGGCCATTCCTGTACAGATTGTTGCAACATCTGGTTTGATATATTGCATTGTGTCATAAATTCCGAGTCCGGCGTAAACGCTTCCGCCCGGAGAATTGATGTAGATCTGGATGTCTTTCGAAGCGTCGGCACTTTCCAGGAACAGCAATTGCGCCTGAACGATATTAGCGATCTGATCGTCGATTCCGGTTCCAAGGAAAATAATGCGGTCCATCATTAATCTTGAAAACACATCCAGTTGTGAAACATTTAATTGACGTTCTTCAATAATGTAAGGCGTCATATTGGTTGGTGTCATTGCTCCGACGATCTTATCGAAGTACATTGCGTTTACACCTTGGTGCTTAATAGCGAATTTTTTAAAGTCTTTTCCGTAATTCATGGTAGTATTTATGCTTTATAGATTAGATGTATAATTAACAGTAATGGTTGCATTAGAGCTAATATTGTACCGAATAATTTTGTGTCAGGTTTTCTATCATTTGTATGACAAAAGTGCTGATTGCCCGATATTAGCCCGGATAGAAGTGGAAATCCTTTTTTGTTTTGAATAAAGCTCCTCGATTTAACTCGGGGTAACAAACAAAAAAGATTGCAACGAATAGCCGGAAAAGCTCCTAAAAAAAAGCGCCAGAAAAATATCCTGACGCTCAAATATACTGATTTTCCACAAATTATTCTCCGTACATTTCTTTTACGAATTGCTCGTAAGTAACTTCTTTTGTAGTTGGATTTGCCCGTTCTTTAAACAGCTGAAGCGTTTTTTCAGCAACAACCTGCTCAGACATACGCTTTACTTCATCTTGGTTAGAAAGTACTCTTGCAACAATTCCTTCCACTTCTGCATCAGAAGGGTTTAGCTGTCCGAACTGCGCCATTTGCTGACGGATTGCATTCATCGTGAAGCTTTTCAAATCCTCGAAAGTGATTTGCGTATTGTTTTGCGCCAATGCTTTTCCTTCGATTAATTGAAAACGAAGTCCGTTTTCTGAACGGTTGTATTCAACTTCAGCTTCTTCAGGAGAAAGTTTTTTCTCACCAACAGTTTGAAGCCATTTTTTAAGGAACTCAGCAGGAAGATCAAATTTTGTGTTTTCGATCAAGAATTCCTGTACGTCATTCATTAATTTGCTTTCTGCTTGCTGCTCGAATTGTTTTTCAGCATCTTCTTTAATTTTGGCTTTCAATTCATCTACAGAAGTTACGTTTCCTTCTCCAAAAAGACGGTCGAACAACTCCTGGTTTAATTCTGCCAATTCTGTTCCATTTGCCGATTCGATTGTAAAATCTACATCAACGTCTAAACCGTGAACATCGTCGTGGCTTACTTTCATAACGTCCATCAATTGATGATCGTCTTCGAACAAACCTTTAGTATTTACCGTTACTACGTCGCCCGGTTTTTTACCAACGAATTTTGCCGCAGTTTTTTTGTCTTTGAAAATATCCAACGAAAAAGTTGTCGTGTTATTGATTCCTTTTTCGTCATTTGTAAAAGTTCCGGTTACATCGTCATTTGCTTCAACAGCATCGTGAGGAATTGCTTTACCGAATTGTTTCTGGATTCTTGTAACCTGATCGTTGATTAATTTATCATCGGCTTTAATGATATATTTTACGATATTATTTTTTGCATCTAAATCCAATTCGAATTCTGGAGCAAGACCAATCTCATATTCAAAAACCAATTCATCGTTATCCCATGAAAAATCATCGTTTGTTTTTGGAAGCGGCGTTCCAAGAAGATTCAATCTTTCTGACTGAACATAACGGCTAAGCGCTAAATCAACTACTTTTTGAACTTCTTCAGTTTTAATGCTTTTTCCATATTGTTTTGCAACAAGATCTTTTGGAACCTGACCTTTTCTGAAACCTTTTACGGTTGCCAACGGCATTTTTTCATTTATTCTTTTTTGTACCTGGCCTTTATAATCCATCGGCACAACAGTCATTACAATTGTTTCGTTTACGGCGTCTTTCGCGACTCTTTTTATATCCATTTTGCGTTCTTGATTTTACATACTAAAATTGGGTTGCAAAATTAGAACATTTTTGCAACCCAGCCAAGTTTTTAAGATTTTGTATTTTGAAGCTTAATTTGCTGATTTATTGTTCGTAATTCCGAAAAATACAGATTGCAAAACCGACAGAATAACGCTGAACAGCAATGCGATCCAGAAATTGTCAACACGAAAACCGCTTACGAGCTCTGAGCATATTAGGATTATAATTGCATTGATAACCAGTAGAAACAGTCCGAGAGTCAGGATTGTAACCGGTAAAGTAAAAATCACAAGTACAGGTTTTACAAATAAGTTGAGTAATCCCAAAACAATTGCAACAATTAAAGATGTTGCAAAACCTTCGACAATTACGCCAGGAAGGAAATTGGAAATCAGCAACACCAGAAGCGCGGTAACAATTATTCTTAAAAGTAAATTCATAATTTGGGTATTTAAGTTTTAATAAATGTACGAATTTTAAAACAAAAAATTATTGCCTCGTTAAAAACGCGATAGTAGTTGTAAAAAAATCTGCCGGGTTTTCTGCATGAAGCCAATGTCCGGAATTTGCTATGGTTGCTATTTCAGAATTAGGGAAATGGCTTTTGATAAGCTCCAAATCTTCATCCTTAATATAATTGGAATTGGCTCCTTTCAGGAACAACGTTGGTTTTTCAAAAATCGCAGTTGACGGAAGCGCCTCGCCTATCGCTTCAATATCTGCATTGAAAGCCGCGAGATTGAAACGAAAACCAAGTTGTCCGGCTTCAACCCAATAAAGGCTTTTCATCAGGAATTGGCGCGTTCCAAAATCGGGAACGTATTCTGATAACGTTTCTTCGACTTGTTTGCGATCCGGTTTCACAGAAAAATCAACTGCGTTCAAGCCTGCCAAAATGTCGTCGTGATGTGGATTATAATATTTTGGAGCAATGTCGGCTATAATCAGCTTTTCGGTTTTTTCGGGATAAGTGGTCGCGAAAAACATTGCGATTTTTCCGCCCATTGAATGTCCGAGAATAGTTGCAGATTGCAATTGGTTCCCTTCACAATAATCAAGAATATCCTGAACCATTACTTTATAGTTAAAGTCAGACGAATGCAAACTTCGCCCGTGGTTGCGCATATCGAGCATGTGAACCTGAAAACCTTCGGCGGCATATTGTGTTCCGAGTGTTTTCCAGTTATCTGACATTCCGAGAAATCCGTGCAGGATTAAAAGTGGTTTTCCGGTCCCTTCTATTTTTGAGTAGAGCATATGTTGGGCGTTAGGTTTGGGAATTGGTGTTAGGTTTTGGTTTGCGCGAAGGATGGAAGCGATATCCTTTTTATTTGTGAGGAAACGCCCTCGACCACGCTCGGGGTGACAAATAAAAAGATAAAGCGAACAGCCTGACCCTTGTGGTCGCGCCGCAAAAAACTTATTTTAATTTGTTCAAGTACATATTTACAACATTGTCGAGTCCGAGGTATAATGCTTCCGAAATTAGCGCATGACCTATGGAAACTTCCAGTAAACCCGGAATATTCTGCTTAAAAAAAGCGATATTTTCGAGGCTTAAATCGTGTCCGGCGTTGATTCCGAGATTGAGTTTTTGTGCCAGAATCGCAGCTTCCCGATACGGTTTTATTCCGCTGGTATTTCCCAAGCCGTATTGATGCGCGAAAGCTTCGGTATATAATTCGATACGGTCGGTTCCGGTTTCTTTGGCACCTTCGATCATTTCTAAAACCGGATCAACGAAAATAGAAACCCGAATGTTATTGCGCTGGAATTCGGCTGTGATTTCCGAAAGATAATCTTTGTGCTTAACGGTATTCCAGCCGGCATTTGACGTAATCGCATCATCGGCGTCGGGAACTAAAGTCACCTGATCGGGCTTAACTTCTAAAACCAAATCAATGAATTTTTTTTCTGGATTTCCTTCAATATTGTATTCTGTGTAAACGACAGATTTCAAATCGCGCGCATCTTGGTACCGAATGTGTCGCTCGTCTGGCCGCGGATGAATTGTGATTCCCTGCGCTCCAAAACGCTGAATGTCTTTTGCAACCTGAAGCAAATCAGGAACATTTCCGCCACGGGCATTTCTGAGTGTCGCAATTTTATTGATGTTTACGCTTAGTTTTGTCATTGGAATGCTTTTTGTGCAATTGTTTGAAATACAAAAATACAAAGTTAAAGACGGTGTTTTGTTCTAAATTTTGATTATTTTGCATCGATTATGATTGTTATGACAGAAATTACAGATTACATCAACAGGGATTATAAAGCAATTGACAGTGGTGAAACCATTGCCGAGGTTCAGGATTTTTTTGCTGAGCTTGGCTTTTCCCATTTTCCGGTTACTGAAAACGGTATTTACATTGGAAGTATTTCGTCTGAAGACGCTGAGACTTTCGAATTCAATAAAAACCTTACTGATTACCGTTATGTTCTTGAAGGATTTTTTGCAAGAACGAATATGATTTGGATTGACGTGATGGAGATTTTCGCACGCTATCACACAAATGTAATTCCGGTTTTGGACGAAAACAATGCTTATGTTGGCTATTATGAAATTACCGATATTATTAAGTTCTTTAATGAAACTCCGTTTTTGAAAGAACAAGGCGGAATTATCATTGTTGAAAAAGGTCTTTTGGATTATTCAATGGGACAAATTGTTCAGATTGTCGAGAGCAACAACGGGAAAATCCTTGGGACTTTTATTTCACAAACTACTGCAACTACGATTCAGGTTACGATAAAAGTCTCTTTAGGGAGTTTGAATGACATTATTCAGACATTTAGAAGATATGATTATGAGATTATTTCGGAACATCATGATGACAACTACATGAACAACCTGAAAGAGCGTTCCGATTATCTGGATAAATACCTTAATATATAAGGAATGAAAGTAGCGATTTACGGACAGTATTACCAAAACAGCACCGAGCCAATTATCAAGGACATTTTTGTGTATTTTAATCAGAACAATGTCGAAATGATAATTGAGTCTGAATTCCTGAAAATACTTTACGAAAAGCAACTCGTAAAAAAAGAATACAAGACCTTTAGTTCCTACGCTGAACTCGATTCAAGTTTTGATATGTTGATAAGCATTGGCGGCGACGGAACGATTTTGCGTGCCGCGACTTTAGTACGCGATTCCGGGATTCCGATTTTGGGAATTAACGCAGGAAGGCTTGGTTTTTTAGCGATGGTTCAAAAAGAAAATATTGCGACTTTTTTACAGATTATTCTCAATAAACAATATACAATTTCTTCCCGAACATTGTTAAGCCTGAAAGTTTCTCCAAAAAATCCGGGAATTGACGATATTAATTTTGCAATGAATGAAATTTCGGTAAGTCGAAAAGACAGTGCGTCGATGATTACAATTGAAACATATCTTAATAATGAATTCCTGAACTCTTATTGGGCAGACGGATTAATCGTATCGACACCAACTGGCTCAACCGGATATTCGATGAGTTGCGGCGGACCAATATTGACTCCGGATGTAAAAAGTCTGGTTATCACTCCAATTGCACCGCACAATCTAAACGCGCGGCCATTAGTAATTCCGGATAAGACTGAAATCCGTTTAAAAGTTTCGGGCAGGGAAAACCAGCATCTGGTTTCATTGGATTCGAGAAGTGTTTCGGTAGAAAATGAATCGGTTCTTATCATTAAAAAAACGCCATTTAAAATTAAGATGGTTGAAATTCCGGAAGAAACTTTCCTAAAAACATTACGCAAAAAATTACTTTGGGGCGAAGACAAGCGCAACTAAAGTTTAACTTCCTGATTATACGATTTTCCTACAACTTACCGTTAGGTTTCTATCGAATTCAAAATCTGGTGACCTCTTAAAAAGTGCGATTGGTCTAAAAATACAGAGATTTACAGAATTCGGTGCTAATTAGTACTCATAATTATTATATTTGCACGCTATTTCGAAACCATGAATAGGATTTTAACGACTTGTATCTGTTTATTAATGATGACATTTGTGAATGCACAGATTCATGAAATCGGTTTATTTGCCGGCGGAAGCAATTTTGTCGGGGATGTCGGATCAACAAAATATGTAAATCCAAATAAACTGGCAATTGGCGCGATGTATAAATGGAACAAAAGCACAAGGCATTCGTGGAGAGCGTCATTTATACAAAGCACGCTAAAGGCAAATGATTATGTATCCGATGATCCGGGCAGATATACAAGAGGTTACGAATTTAAAAACACGGTTCAGGAATTATCAGCCGGACTTGAATTCAATTTTTTTGATTTTAATCTGCACGATTTAAAAAGACAGATAACGCCTTATGTTTATACAGGGCTAAGTTATTTTAGATATGATTATCAATATTTTGTCAATGGCGGCACTGAATACGATAAAAAAGAATATTCATTTGCAATACCGATGGCTTTAGGAATAAAGTCAAATATTACTCCTAATTTTATATTAGGATTTGAAGTTGGAGCACGATATACATTTACGGATAATATTGATGCCAGTAATCCTGATTTACCAAATGCATTTAAATTTGGAAATCTAAATAACAAGGATTGGTATATTTTTTCAGGGCTGACATTGTCATATACCTTTGGAAACAATCCGTGTTATTGCCCGGAATAAAGAATTTATGAGTTTAGCAGACGACATTAACAAAGACAATTTACCCAAACATCTGGCCATTATCATGGACGGAAATGGTCGATGGGCGAAAAAGCAGGGAATGATGCGGATTTTTGGTCATGAAAATGCATCAAAAGCCATTAGGCAAACTGTAGAATCGTGCGCGCGCCTTGGCATTGAAAACCTGACTTTATATGCTTTTTCAACTGAAAATTGGAACCGCCCAAAAATTGAAGTCGATGCTTTAATGAAATTACTGGTAAATGCTTTACGGGAAGAGTTTAAAACACTTCATGAAAACAATATCAAATTGTCTACAATTGGCAATTTAGAGATGCTTCCAAAGGCAACGGCAAAAGAACTTTTAGAAGTAATTAAGAAAACCGAAAATAATTCGCGAATGACCTTGACTGTTGCATTAAGCTATGGTTCAAGGGAAGAGCTAATATCAGTAATTAAAAACATTAGTGGTAAAGTTAAAAATAATATAATTTCAATTGACGCTATTGACGAATCGATTATTAATCAGCATCTTTACACGCAAAATTTACCGGATGTAGATTTATTAATACGAACCAGCGGCGAACATAGAATCAGTAATTTCCTACTTTGGCAGATCGCTTATGCGGAATTATATTTTACCGATGTATTATGGCCTGACTTTACAGAACAAGATTTATATGAGGCTATCATTAGTTATCAAAAAAGAGAACGAAGATTCGGAAAAACAAGTGAACAAATTAAATAATTTTTTAGTGTTAAATAAAAGCATACGATTACTCCTCATTATACTCTTTTTTGGAAGTATTTATCAGACAAACGCACAAGACAGAGTTCCTTTTGATCAAGGAACACCCTATTTCCTAGCCGATGTCAAAGTCACTGGCAAAGTCAGCTACAACGAACAAACCATAGTAACTTTTGCAGGTCTTGAGAAAGGCCAGAAAATTACCGTTCCTGGTGAAGAACTCAGCAACGCTATTAAGAAATTAGGAAAACTTGGCCTTTTCAGTGAAATCGATTTTTATGTAAACCGAATTGAAAATGACAGCATCTTTTTGGAACTTAACATCAATGAGCTTCCAAAACTGAACGATGTAAAAATCGTTGGCGTAAAAAAATCAAAATCTGAAGCTTTAATCAAGGATAATAGCTTAACAAAAGGAAAAATCGTTAACGAAAACCTTATCACGACAACAAAAAATTATATTGAAAATAAATACAAAAAAGACGGTTTTTACAATACGAAAGTAGTGATCAACACTATTCCGGACACCACTTCCGGAAATGAGGTAAAAATGGTTGTCAATATTGATAAAGGCAGCAAAGTAAAAGTTAGTGAAATTGTATTTTCCGGTAACAAAAAAATGTCCTCCAAAAAGTTGCGCAAAGCGATGAAAAACACAAAGGTCAAAAATCCAATTCGTATTTTCAAAGCTTCAAAATTTATGAAAGATAAATATGAAGAAGATCTTGTTAGCGTAGTAAACAAATACAAGGAAAAAGGATACAGAGACGCGCGAATCATTTCAGATACAGTTTCTTACAACAAGGAAAAAAATAAAATTGCCATAAAAGTAAATCTTGAAGAAGGAAATAAATACTACTTCGGAAACATTAAATTCCTCGGAAATACTATTTATTCTGATCAAACTTTAAGTAGAATGCTTGGCATCAAAAAAGGAGATACTTATAATGGAGTGCTTCTTGAAAAACGAATCGCCGACAAAACGAGTCCGGATGCTGACGATATAACTAATCTTTACCAAAATAACGGATATTTATTTTCAACTATAAATGCTGTTGAAACAAGAACGGCAAACGATACCATAGATTTTGAAATCAGGATTATGGAAGGTCCGCTGGCTTATTTCAACAAAATTACTGTTGTTGGTAATGACAAAACAAATGACAAAGTTATCTATCGCGAGTTAAGAACAAAACCAGGTCAGAAATACAGTAAAGATGCATTGGTTAGAACGGTCCGCCAAATTGGATCATTAGGATTTTTTGATCCTGAAGCAATTGATCCGAAGTTTAAAAATGTAGATGCGGCAGCCGGAACTGTTGATATCGAATATAATGTTGTTGAAAAAGGATCGAGTCAAATTGAACTCCAAGGAGGATATGGCGGCGGTGGTTTCATTGGAACACTCGGATTATCATTTAACAACTTCTCCGCCAGAAACATGTTCAACAAAGATGCATACAAACCTTTACCAATGGGTGACGGACAAAAAGTATCGCTTCGTCTTCAGGGAAGCAGTTATTTCCAGGTTTACAGCCTTTCATTTTCAGAACCATGGTTTGGCGGAAAAAAACCGGTAAGCTTTAGCACATCACTTTCATATAGCAAACAATTCTTAAACAATTTCAGGACAAATAGTGTTGACAGAAGCCGAAGCTTTAACATCATATCGCTTTCTGTTGGTCTGGCTAAGCAATTGACCGTTCCAGATGATTCATTTGTATTGTCTCAAGCATTGAGTTTTCAATATTATGATTTGAATAATTACAATACTGGATTATTTACATTCGGTAATGGTTCTTCAAGGAACTTTGCTTATACAATTGGTTTAAGCAGAAATGACAAAGGTTTAAACCCTATATTCCCGACTTATGGATCTGAATTCAGCATTTCAGCTAAGCTAACTCCCCCGTATTCATTATTTAATGGGATCGATTATGCTAAACTAGGATCGAAGGAAGAATATAAACTTACTAAAAAGGCAGCTGAAGAACAGGGATTGACAGTTGTATCAGGAACCGGGATTGCTCCTTTGGAAACAGATTATGTTAAACAAACTGAAATTGGTTCAAGTTTATTTGAAACAGTTAGCACGTTTGAACAAGCTGACCAAGATGATGCAAAAGTTGACCAACAGAAATTCAATTGGCTCGAATATTACAAAATAAAAATAAAAGCGGATTGGTATACCAAAATTTATGGTAAATTAGTATTTCGTTCTTTAGTTGAATTTGGCTATCTCGGAAATTACAACAGCCAAAGAGGTGATGTTCCCTTTGAAAGATTTTTCTTAGGCGGCGATGGTTTAGCTAACTTTGCATTAGACGGAAGAGAAACAATACAGTTGAGAGGATATCCAAATCAAGCTTTAACTCCGCTTTCTCAAGCAAACAGATTGGGCGTACAATCACAAGATGGTGCAACAATTTATAATAAATTTTCGTTTGAGTTACGATACCCAATTACATTAAAAAGTTCAGCGTCAATTTATGCACTTGCGTTTTTCGAGGCCGGAGCTGGATACAATGGTTTCAAAGCTTACAACCCGTTCCAATTGCATCGTTCGGCAGGTTTTGGTTTAAGAATATTTATGCCTGCATTTGGTTTATTGGGTATTGATTTTGGACATGGTTTTGATGGATTACCAACATCTACTGGAGGAATTTCAAACAAACCAAATGGTTGGGAAACGCATTTCATCATTGGACAGCAGTTCTAATTTTTGGCACGATATTTTCTAAAACAATTTTAGTTATGAGAAAACAGTTTTTAGTAATCATTTTCACAATAGCATTCACATTTTCAATGAATGCTCAGAGCGGCAGAGGTATCCGAATCGGTTATATCGATATGGAATATATTCTGCAAAATGTTCCCGATTTCATCGAAGCTAAAAATCAATTAGAATTGAAAGCCCAAAAATGGAAACAAGAAGCTGAAGTTAAAAAAACAGACATAACAAAATTAAAAGACGCCCTTAAAACCGAAAGGGTACTTTTAACAAAAGAGCTCATCGAAGAAAGAGAAGAAGAAATTGCATTTCTTGAAACTGAATTATCAGAGTTTCAGCAAAAGCGCTTTGGACCAAACGGAGATTTAACCGTCCAGAGATCAGTGTTGGTGAAGCCAATCCAGGATCAGGTTTTTACAACGGTTCAAGATATTGCAGAAATCAGAAAATACGATTTTGTTTTTGATAAATCTTCTGATCTTACAATGCTTTTTGCAGCGAAAAAATTTGACATCAGTGATCAGGTAATCCGTGCGCTGACACGAACTTCCAGACGAAATCAAATGAGTAAGAAAGAAATCAAGGAAGAAGAAGCTCAGGAATACAAAGAAAATTTACAAGATGAAAATCCGGATGTGGCTGCGAGACAGAAAAAACTTGATGAGAAAAAAGCTGCACGAGACAAACTGATTGCCGACCGAAAAGCTGCAAACGAAGAGAAAAAGGCAAATGCTGATGCTAAACGCAAACAGCTTTTAGATGATAAAGAAGCTAAAAAGAATGGAACAACAGTTCCAAAAGAAACTGATGCAAATACTGATACTGCCAACAAAGAAAAACCTGGCACAACAGAAAAAGTTATTGAAAAAGAAACCAATACTGTCAATAAAGATTCAATTGCTGAAAGTCGCGAAGCCGCAAAAAAAGCTGTAGCTGATGCAAAAGCCAAAACACTTGAAGATCGAAAAAAGGCTTTAGAAGAGAAAAAAGCGAAAGTTTTGGCTGATCGCGAAGCCGCTAAAAAAGCCAGAGAAGAAAAAACTGGTACAAAACCAAACTAAAAAACAATTAAAAACAAAAATTAATTAATATTAAAAATGATGAAACGACTGAAAACTTTATTAATTGCTGCTGTTCTATTCGTAAGCGCAAGTCAAACCGCTAATGCACAAGCTAAAACAGCTCATATTGATGTACGTGAATTAATGTCAAAAATGCCTGCAATACTTGATGCAAACAAGCAAATGGAAAAATTAAGCGCTACTTATGACGCTGATTTTAAAACAATGGTTGAAGAGTATCAAACTAAACTTAAAAAATACGAAGGTGAGGCTGAAACCGTTTCTAAAGTAGTAAACGAAGAGCGTGCAAGAGAAGTTCAGGATATGGAAAAAAGAATCCGTGATTACAGAGACAATGCACAAAAAGAATTGCAAACTAAGGAAAGTGACTTAATGAAGCCTATCGAAGAAAAAGTAAAAGCTGCAATTCAGAAAGTTGGTAAAGCAAAAGGATTTCAATATGTACTGGATTCAACAGGTCTTTTACTTGCTGACGGACCAGATTTGACCGCTGATGTTAAGAAAGAACTTGGTTTCTAATACCGCATAAAATATTTAAAAACTGTCCAATTTATTTGGGCAGTTTTTTTTTACATTTGTTTTTATGGACAACAAAAATGCAATAGGATTATTTGATTCTGGAATTGGCGGAACTTCAATTTGGCAAGCCATCCATCAATTAATGCCAAATGAAAATACCATTTATCTTGCAGACAGCAAAAATGCACCTTACGGACAAAAATCAAAAGATGAAATTATAGCATTAAGTATAAAAAACACAGAATATTTGCTTGAAAAAAATTGCAAAATCATTGTTGTTGCCTGCAATACTGCTACTACAAATGCCATTAAAGAACTCCGAAATAAATATGATGTTCCGTTTATCGGGATTGAACCCGCTATAAAACCCGCAGCCAATAATTCTAAAACCCAAACCATCGGCATTTTAGCGACCAAGGGAACATTGAGCAGCGAACTTTTCAACAAAGCCGTTGAACTTTACCAAGATACTCAGATTGTCGAGCAAGTCGGACACGGCTTAGTAGAACTTATCGAAAACGGAAGAATCAATTCAAAAGAAATGACAGAATTACTTCATAGCTATTTGAACCCTATGATTGAAGCAAACATTGATTATCTGGTTTTAGGCTGTAGCCATTATCCTTATTTAATTCCGCAAATCAAGGAAATTTTACCTGAAAATATTTCAATTATTGATTCGGGTGAAGCAGTTGCAAGGCAAACACAAAAAGTATTAAGTGATACAATTGGCTTAAATACTACCGGAAATGCAATAAACTTATTTTACACGAATGCAAATCCGAAAGTCATGTCGGATATTTTGGAAAACAAATATGAAGTTATACAAAAAGAATTTTAGCCAATCTATTCTTCGTTTTTTAGCCAACTTGAATACATGACATAATTATTTGATATGCGTGCTATTTCACCTGCAAAATCAGATTGATCAATGTCTTTAACCTTTTTGGCAGGAACACCGGCGTAAATGCTCCCCGATTCGATTTTGGTGTTTTGTGTCACAACCGCTCCGGCTGCAATAATGGAATTACTTTCTACAATGCAATTATCCATAACAATTGCTCCCATTCCAACCAAAACATTATCGTGAATCGTACAACCGTGCACGATGGCATTATGTCCGATCGAAACGTTATTTCCAATAACTGTCGGATGCTTCTGATAGGTACAATGTATTATTGCCCCATCTTGAATATTCACTTTATTGCCAATTTTGATAAAATGGACATCGCCACGAATCACGGCATTAAACCAGACACTACACGACGTTCCAAAAGTTACATCTCCAATTATTGTGGCGTTTTCGGCAACGTAGCAATCTTCCGGGATTTGTGGAGATTTGCCTTTAACAGATTTTATAAGCATAATTTAAAAAAAGAAGTCCCGATAAATACATATCGGGACTGAATTAATATAAACTTAAAATTAATTAATAGCTGGACAGTTACAATCGTATTTCTCTCGTTTGCAGAAAAGGTTAATACCTAAAGTAATTTGGTGAAAACCTCCTGAATCATACTGAATGTCTCCAAGCAAATGAGAATACGTGTATGAGAACATAAAGTTTTTGTAATTCACACCAATGATTGGCGTAATGTATTGAAGTCTTTGGCTAGCAACGCTTCCTCCATCTTCAAATTGTGCAGAATCAAAATTTCTTCTATAAGAAAGACCCGCCCAAAGCTTACCAAATTCTAAATCTTTATAAGCTTTAATATTCAAGTCGATACTTTTTTCTTTTGTTTCATCAACATATTGAAATAAATAAGATGGTTCCCATTGTATTCTTTCACTATCTCCAAAAACATAACCCATGCTTAATAGTAACTTCCTCTGATTATCAGATTCAAATTCAGTATAAATATCTCTTCTTGTTTCTAATGCATTTTTAACCGTCAAATGAGTATAAAACTCAAGAAAGTTATACGATGCACCTATGTCAACATTAAAATAAGAATCCTTTTGGATAATTCCTGCAACTGCTGGATCGCCTGGCTCAAATTCAGTTTCATCTAATTCACTTTGAACTAATCCTGCGCTAATACCAAAAGACAATTGATTCAAATCAACATCACTTCTTGAAAACATAATATGATGCGCATACGTCGCCTTGATTCCTTTTTGTGAATGATAACCATTTTTATCATTAAAAACGATAATACCCGCTCCAGACTGCTCACCCACTCTTCCGTTAAAACTCAATGTTTGCATCGCTGGCGCATCAGCTTGTCCAAACCATTGCTGACGAGCCGTTAATCTGACCTTTGCACAATTGGCAGCACCTGCCATAGATGGATGTATTAAATAATAGTTATCTGATAAATAATCTGAATATACAGCAATGCCTTCTTGTGAAAATGAAAATTGTGATATAAACAATAATAATACTAAATACCTCTTTTTAAGATTCATTGGGTTAACGTTTTAATGAAAAATGTGCTTTAAACTCTTTGTTTACTCCTTGCTCTGAATATTTAATGACGAACCAGTAATCATCCGCCGTCAATGGCTTGCCATTCAAAGTACCGTCCCAGCCAGAGCCAGTGGTGCTTATCTGCTTAACCA